>Ga0307379_10000719_pt1 | contig 54320 bp, 49 predicted proteins | sample UN2MG_FD_202237 | JGI IMG/M metagenome (GOLD analysis project Ga0307379, IMG submission 202237) | Soil microbial communities from Risofladan, Vaasa, Finland - UN-2 | ecosystem: Environmental > Terrestrial > Soil > Coastal area > Acid sulfate soil | place: Finland: Risofladan, Vaasa | collected... | reverse complement strand
CGCCGCCATGCGGAGGTTGTGCGCCGCCGTGTAGGGGATCAGCCGCTCGTTGTTGCAGTTCACGCAATACCCCAGCCCCACCATCAGGCGGTCGGCCGAGCTCATCTTGTCGTAGCCGAGCGTGTAGAAGGTCGCCGCTTGCGGGGTGATCGGGCTCCAGAGGTAGATCAGCCCCGTCTGCGCCACCAGGCGGGTGACGCCCACGTAGATGAGGAAGCCGACGGGCACGAAGAACGCCGCGACGCGGAACGACATGCCGGCCTTCACGTACCACGCGAAGACCACGGCGCCGCCAAGCAGCAGGCCCACGACAGCGGTGCGGTAGCGGATGACCTCGCGGCTGTCGTCCACGCCCCCCTTCAGGCCCAGGGCGCGGCGGGCCACGCCTGCCAGGTGCCCGCGCGCCATCCAGAAGCCGAACAGCACCAGGACCAGGAACCCGCCCCAGTTCTGCCAGCCGCAGGCGGCGCTGAAGGGGCAGCCCCAGTTGTCCGGCGGCCCGATGTCCAGCCCCACCGTGTTGAAGAACCCTGCCTCGAGGATGAATACGAGCCGGAAGAACCACACGCTGAACAGGATGTTCGTCGGCGTGAAGTAGGCGAAGCCCATGACGAAGAAATTCGCCTTGCACAGGATGGCCGGGAACTTCGGGCTGAACTGCACGGAGGCCCATGTCTGGAATGGGATGGTCGGGAAGCCCCACTCGAAGTAGGCGATCATGTTCCAGCAGATCACGAAGAACGGGATGCCGAAGCCGAACCAGAACAGCGGCCTGTGGGCGACGGCCGGCCAGGCGGAGCCGCTGCGCTCCTCCATCAGCAGCATCGGCAGCTCGGCGAGCGGAAAGGCCAGCCGCTCGTTGTCCACCCATTGCCGCCGCAGGATCACCATCGTGCAGAACGAACACAGGAGGAGCGCCGCGATGAGGACGCTCCACCAGAACAGCGGCGTCACCCAGACCTGCCAGGGGATCGGCTCGCCCCGCGGCAGGCCGTTGAACAGCCACTCGACGGCCCGGCCCGTGTCGCTGGGCGCCAGCCAGCGCGGCATCGTGCGGCTCATCCACTCCGCCCAGAAGTTCTCGGGCGAGGCGTAGTAGAACGGTGCCGAGATGTAGCTCAGCAGGAAACCAATGATGCCCAGCGAGGGGAACACCGCCGCCACCATCCCCATCGAGAAGATGATCACCAGCTCCCACGGCTGGAAGGCCATGTCGCGCCGGACCGCCCGCAGCAGCACGTTGACGGGGAACACCAGCAGCAGGAACGGCAGGAGCACGGCCACCGAGATGTAGCCGAAGCGCATCCAGAGGCCCTGCGACACATAGTAGCCGAACGGCTCCCACACGTTGATCACGGCGGCCAGGGCCGCGCCGACCAGGATGGCCCGAAATCTTCGCATGGCCGCATTCTACCCCAATGCGCCGCACAGTCAACGCCCAATCCGCGATCTGGAATCTGGAATGCCTGGCGACCCGCTCTGCGGGGTCACCAGGCCCCCGCCGCCCTGCCGAGCTGGTAGACCCCACAGACGACCAGCACCGCCGCAATCGCGCGCCGGAACCCCCCCTGGCTCAAGGCGCGGAACAGCCGCTCGCCCAGCAGCGTGCCCGCCACCACGGCCGGCCAGAACGCGACCCCCTTCCACACCAGCGGCATCGTGAGGAGTTCCCTGCCGGTGATCGGCGCCTGCGCCACGTAGGCCAGCAGCCGCCAGAGCACGGTGCCCACGAACGAGAGCATGATCGCCGCCTTCGTGGCCTCCTTGCCCAGTTGGCAGCGGTAGAAGTAGAGGACGACCGGCGGCCCGCCGGTGCTCAGCGCGGCCCCGAGCGCGCCGCTGGCCGCGCCCGCGACGAACGCCCACAGCCGGCTCTCCCCGCCCGGCGCGGCCCGCCGGCGGACGAACGGCTCCGCCGCGACGCCGATGAGCACCAGGCCCAGGATGCCGCGCAGCACCCACTCGCGGCCGAAGGCCAGCAGGTACACGCCCACCGGCAGCCCCAGCGGCACGCCCAGGAGCAGCCAGGCCACGCGCGCCAGCCTGGCCTCGCGCCGCACCCGCCACAGCGCGATCGCGATGTTCGGCACGACGAGCAGCGTCACGAGCACCACGGCATCCCGAATGGCCACGCCGAGGATCGGCAGCAGCCCCACGAGCACGACCCCGAAGCCGAAGCCCGAAAGGCTCTGCACCGTGGCGCCCGCAATGCAGCAGGCGGCGAAGATTGCTGCGTCCCAGGGCTCCATCAGGCCCCCTCGACCGTTCGGGCCGGCCTCCACGCCACAGAGCGGGAGAATACCAGACTTGCGCGCGGGCGTCAACCCTGCTACCATATGTCGAGGCCGACGCTCTTCGGCCCACCCCCGGCAGAACGACTCGAGACGTCCCCAGGCATCATGAGGGCCAGTCCATGGTGAGTGGCCGCTATCCGCGCGACCTGGAGCAAGTGGTCAAGTTCCACGGGCACTACTGTGGGGGGATCCTGATCGGCTACCGGGCAGCCAAGGTGGGCCTCAAGCGCCTGCCGGCGCGCCGGGCCGAGGACGAGCAGCTCATCGCCATCGTGGAGAACGACTCGTGCGCCGTGGACGCCGTGCAGGTGCTCACGGGCTGCACGTTCGGCAAGGGCAACCTCTTCTTCCGCGACCACGGGAAACACGTCTACACGTTCGCCCTGCGCCCGTCGGGGCGCGCCGTGCGCGTCAGCCGCAAGCCCGGGCGCCGCGTGTCGCAGGAGCAGATACTCGTTGCCCCGGCCGAGGACCTCTTCTGGATTGAGGAGATGACGATCAAGCTCCCCTCCCCCAGCAGGATCCGCGAGTCGGTGATCTGCCAGCGCTGCGGGGAGCCGGTGATGCAGACGCGCACCCGTCGTCGCAGCGGCAAGACCCTCTGCATCCCCTGCGCCCGTCGCGGCGAGAAGGCAGAGAAGCGTCCCCCGCTCAGGAAGCATCCTCCGCGGCGCGACGCCGCCCGCGCTTGAGCTCGGAGCGCCGCCGCTTCGCGGCCAGCCGCCGCTCGGCCGACCCACGGGTCGGCCGCGTGCGCCGCCTGGGTTTCGGCTCGTGCAGCGCCCCGCGCACGAGCGCCGCGAAACGCTCCACGGCCTCGGCTCGGTTCTGCTTCTGGCTGCGCGACGACTGGCAGGCCAGCCGCAGCACCCCCTCCCTGCTCACGTAGGCCCCCAGCCGCGACACCATCCGCTGCTTCTGCCCCGCGGACAGGCTGGGCGAGCCGGCGACGTCGAATGTCAGCTCGACCTGCGTCGCCGCCTTGTTCACGTGCTGCCCGCCCGGGCCGCTGCTGCGAGTGAACCGGAACCGAAGCTCGCCCAGGGGGATTTCCACCCCGTCTGAGATCCGGACTGCCCGATGCTCGTCCATCGCGCTGGCTCCCGCCTCCGCCGCCATTATAGCACAAGCCCCCCTTGCCAAGACGGGGCGGTTTGACTACCATAGGGGCGAACCCTCAACTCCAGGAGGATTGGCGATGAAGACTCTGCTGCTGTACGGGCTGTTGCTCACGTTGGCGTCGTGCGCACTCACGGCCGGCGAGCGCGGCGCGGAACTCCGCCACTGCGTCCTCCGCATCGGCGGCACGCCCGTGGACCCCGCCACCCACGCCATCGTCGTGCCCGAGCAGCCGACGCCGCAGGAGGACCACGCCGCCACCGACCTCAACGCCCATGTCGAGAAGCTCACGGGCGCAAGCCTCCCCATCATCCGCGACGGAGCGTTGGCAGACGAGATTCCCATCGTCGTGGGCAAGTGCCCCAAGACGCTGGAGAAGCTGCGAGTCGCCGTGGACTTCCAGGGCCTCGGCCTCGAGGGCATCGTCGTTCGCACTAAGGGCCCCGCTCTGGTCCTCGCGGGCAACGAGCGCGGGGTGCTCTACGCCGTCTACTCGTTCCTGGAGGACTACTGTGGCTGCCGCTGGTTCACGCCCGAGTGCACCGTGATCCCGAAGACTGGCATCTTCGAGATCGGGAAACTGGACATTCGCCACATCCCGCCACTCGAGTATCGCTCAACCGACTACCCCTGCTCGCGTGACGCCGATTGGGCCGCCCGCAACAAGATCAACGGCACCCAGACCCGCCTCGACGAGAAGCACGGCGGCAAGATCGAGTACTCCCACTTCGTCCACACCTTCAACTCGATTCTCAACCCCGCCCAGCACTTCGCCGCGCACCCCGAGTATTTCTCGGAGATCAAGGGCAAGCGCCAGGGCGGCCGCACCCAGCTCTGCCTCACGAACCCCGAGGTCATCGAGATCGCGAAGAAGACCGTCCGCCAATGGATCAAGGATGCCCCCAACGCCACCATCTTCTCCGTCTCGCAGAACGACTGGCAGAGCTTCTGCGAGTGCCCGAAGTGCAAGGCGCTCGACGACAAGGAAGGCACCCACGCCGGCACGATGATCCACTTCGTCAACGCCATCGCCCGCGACATCGCGAAGGACCACCCCGACAAGCTCATCTCCACCCTCGCCTACCAGTACACCCGCACACCGCCGAAGCACGTGAAGCCCGAGCCCAACGTCACCGTGCGGCTGTGCACCATCGAATGCGATTTCGCCCATCCCCTCGACAAGTCCACGCATCCCCAGAACCAGAAGTTCGTCAGGGACATCCAGGGCTGGCACGAGAAGTGCAACCGCCTGTACATCTGGGACTACATCATTGACTACGGGCACAGCATCATGCCGTGGCCGAACCTCTACGCGCTGGCGCCCAATATCCGCTTCTTCATCGCCAGCGGCGTCAAGGGCCTCTACGAGGAGGCCTGCTACTACACCAAGGGGTCCGAGCTGGCCGAGCTGCGCACCTGGATCATCGCCAAGACCATGTGGAACCCGGCCTGCGACACCGACAAGGCGATTGACGAGTTCCTCGCCGGCTACTACGGCGCCGCCGCGCCGCAGCTTCGGGCCTACATCAATCTCATGCACAAGCCCGTCCTCGACGATCCGAACATGCACATCTTCATCTGGACGGCGCCCAACGCCCCGCACCTCAACGACAAGGCGATTGCGGAGGCTTCCCGCCTCTTCGACGAAGCCGAGAAGGCCGTCGCCGCCGACCCCGTGCTCCTCCATCGCGTGCAGGTCGCCCGCCTGCCCATCCTGTACGTCCAGATCGTCAACTCCACGCAGGGCTACAAGGAGGAAGGCGACGCGCTGGTGGACACGGCGACGGCCGACGAGGGCGAGCTGCTCCGGCGCTTCGAGGCCATCTCGAAGAAGGAAGGGCTCACGATGATCCGCGAGAACCGCACCAGCGGCGCCCTCGACACCTGGCTCAAGAGCGTGAGCTTCGCGGGCAAGAAGCTGCCCATCGTCCGCCTCGCCAACGAATCGCTCGAACTGGCCATTCTGCCCAACCTCGGCGGCCGCATTTGGAAGATGGTTCACAAGCCCACGGGCCGCGACATCATCAAACGCTACAGGGACCGCGAAGGCAACGAGGTGCCCGACACCGGCGGCTACGAGGAGTACTCTGAGGGCGCCTACCGCTCGCCCGGCTGGAACGAGCCCTATCGCGTCGTGAAGCGCGACAAGGCATCGGTAACGCTCGAAACGAAGCTCAGGAGCGGCCTGGTCATCACCCGCACCATCGCTCTCGACCCCAAGGCCGCAACGGTCACCGTCGAATCCACGCTGAGCAATGTGGGCAAGGAGCCGCGCGCGGCCTGCCTGCGCGCCCACCCATCCTATGCGGTTCCCGAGGTCGGCAAGGCCGTCGTCCTCGTCAAACGCCCCGATGGCTCCTGGCAGAACAAGCCGCTCGCGGGCGAGGCCGCGGAGAAGGACGAGTGGCTCAGCGGCAACGACCTGCCCGACGGCGCGTGGATGGTCGTGGACACCGCGGCCGACCTGGGCATTCGCTCCGCCTTCGACAAGGCCGAGGTCGCCCAATGCCTCCTCAACCGCAGCGCGAAGGATGGCCGCGTGAACCTCGAGCTTTACACCAAGGACACGAAGCTCGACCCCGGCCAGACCCTGCGCCTCAAGCACACGATCGAAGTCGTCCCCAAGGCTTCGTCCGAGCCACAGAAGTGACGGCAACAGAGCTGCGGGGCCGTGTGGAGACATAGCAGTGTGTCGCGCCTGCCGTCTGTTCTCACTGGCATTGCTCGTGGCATGCCACACGGGCACGGAGGGTGCTGAGATGCCGAAGAAAGGGAAGCCGTGGCCCGAGGGCGCCCCGTGGCCGGCGTGGGCCGCCGCGGGAGGGGAAGGCTCGCGCGTCGAGGCGCTGACCGAGGCGGAGGCCAAGGCCTGGCTGAACTGGCTGGTCCCCCTGCCGAAGCGAGTCAGGCTCCAGGCGAAGCTCACGCTGCCCTGCGATGCCGTGGAAGTCCGACTGCCTGACGCCGCGAGCGATGTCGAGCAGGCGGCAGCCGATGAACTCCGCTCGCTTCTGGGGCATAAAGGCTCTCCCAGGAATCGCCGCGGCGCATTCCCCATCCTCATCGGTGTGTGCCACGACGGGCCAGGCCTTGACAGAAGCCTGATCCCAGGGGCCAGTCAGCTCGCCGTTCTCCCCAATCACGAGCAGGCCTACGTGATCGCCCCCCTCCCCGACTACGGTCTTGCTGTCGCCGGGCTCACCGAGCGCGGTGTCTACCACGGTGCGAAGACCCTTCAGCAGCTTCTGGCGCCTCACGTGAAGGAGGGCAAGGTGACCATCCCGATGGTCGCCATCCTCGACTGGCCCGACCTGGCCGAGCGGGGCGAATGGGGCGGGAGCTGCGTGCGCGACATCGAGGCCATCGCCGAGCACAAGATGAACCTGGTGGAGGTTCACGCCAAGCTCGCGCTCGACGAGCAGGGGCGCGGCGTGGCGACGATTGACGCCGCCCGCCAGGGGGCCGCACGCCTCCACGCCGTCAAGTGGGTGCCCATCATCACCCACCTCGACCAGCTCCACCGCAGCGGCATCTACGACCGCTATCCCGAGCTGAAGGGCAAGGGGAAGAAGGCCAAGGGCACGTATGGCGAGAAGTTCCACGCGCCCTGCTTCTCCCAGCCCAAGATGCCGGAGCTCCTCGCCGATTGGTTCACGTCGCTCGCCGCGACGAAGGGGGTGAGCGACATCTGCGTGTGGCTCTCCGAGGACCACGTGCAGTGCGAATGCGAGGGCTGCAAGGCCAAGGGGCAATACGCCCTCGAGGCGGATGCGTGTGTGCGCGCATGGCGTCTCGCGCGCAAGACCAACCCAGAAATACGCCTCCGCATCCTCCTCACCCAGGGCAGCTACTCGACGAACGACAAGGTGCTCGCCGCGGTGGCCGACACGCCTGAGGTCGGCATCACCTACTACGACGGCGGCCGCACCTACGATTCGTCCCGCCAGCCGATGATCTACCCGCTGCTGGCGGACTTCGCGCGCAAGGGCCGCTGCCTCGGCTGCTATCCCCAGCTCACCGCCTCCTGGCGCATCGTGTGCCCCTGGAGCGGCCCGCAGTTCATCAAGGCCCGGATGACCGAGTTCGTGGACAAGGGGCTCCAGTGCCTCTGCGGCTACGCAACGCCCGACAACCGCTTCTACGACTTCAACATCGCGGCCGCCGCCGAATGGTCGTGGAACGCCCACGGGCGAGCCGAGCGGGAGTTCGCCCTCGCGTGGGCCACCCGCAAGCGGCTGGCCGACCCCGAGAAGGCCGCGGACTGGGCCGTGATGCTCGGGCCGGTGGGCTGGGACGTCTACGGCTCGGGCATTCCCTATCGGCATCTCTTCGGCCCCGCGGCGGCCCTGGTGCGGGACAGGAAGGCCCCAGAGCTCGGCAGGGGGTTGTTCCGCTACTTCCCCACCGTTGAGCACATCGCAGGGGACCTTGCGGCCTGCGACAAGGCCCTGGAGCTGGCCAGGCAACTCAACGACCCCGCCCTCGTGACGGAAACGCAGGCCATTGGCGGCTACGTGAGCATGGTGAAGGCCATCCACGCCATCGCCAGCACCGTGGCTGGCAAGGAGAAGCTGGCGGCGGCCGAGGCCCAGGCTCTTCAGACGGCATTCGATGAGCTTGACCGGGCCGCCATGCAGGTGGCCGATGCCCTCAAGGCGTGGAAGGCCGCCGTCGCGCCCGACAACACGGCCCCGCGCGTCGCCGACACCGTGAACGCGACGAATGACACGGTGACCGCCATCGGCCAGGCCCTGGCGCCCCTCGGCATCCGCGACGGCGGCAAGGCGCGCAGGGCGCAGAAGGCCAGGTAGCCTCGCCGCCGGCAGGCATGACCGATTTGGCGCTTTCCTGTTGCATATCCGCCTCGGCCCTGGTATGATATGGCGCGTTGAACGGACCGGCTGACGAACACGCGCAAGAGACGTATGGCCCGCGAACCGGACAACGCTCCCCTTGTGACGCGCTCGCCATCGGCGTTCCGGCTCCTATCTGGCAACCTGGCCGCGTGCGAGGCGCCCGAGTGTTCGGGAGCCGCGCGGCCGAGCCCGCGATTGGCGATGCGCCCGATGCCCCGGACCAGCTCAAGGCGGCCTACTGCGGTGGACGGTGTGGTCCAACTTGTGGAGATGGTGCATGAACATTTATGTCGGTAACCTGTCCTTCGAGACGGGGGACGCCGAGCTGCGCGCCGCCTTTGAGGCGCACGGCGAGGTGGCCTCGGCGTCGGTGATCACGGACAGGGAGACCGGGCGGTCGCGTGGCTTCGGCTTCGTCGAGATGTCCTCGGCCGACCAGGCGCGAGCGGCCATTCAGGCCCTCAACGGCACGGAGCTCGGCGGTCGCACGCTCAACGTCAACGAGGCGCGCCCCCGCGGTGAGAGCCGCGGCGGCTCCGGCGGCGGCCGGGGCGGCCACAGCGGCGGCGGTGGCGGCCGGGGCGGCTACGGCGGTGGTGGTGGCGGCGGTCGCGGCGACCGGCGCCCCTCCTGGTGAACCCGGCGTTCACCCGTCGAGATGCAACGCCCTGGGGCCTGCGGCCGCACGAGCCGCAGGCCCCAGCTTTCTACCAGGCGCCATGGCTCCCGCGCCTCAGGAGCTGCCGTGAAGGTCCTGCTCCTTTATCCTGAGTTCCCCGACACGTTCTGGAGCTTCAAGCACGCGCTCAAGTTCGTCCGCAAGCGCGCCTCCCTGCCGCCCCTGGGGCTGCTGACCGTGGCGGCCATGCTGCCCCGACAGTGGGAGAAGCGCCTGGTGGACCTCAACGTGCGCCGGCTGCGCGACTGCGACATCGCGTGGGCCGACTGCGTGTTCGTGGGCGCCATGGCCGTGCAGCGCGAGGCGGCACGGCGCGTCATCGCCCGGTGCCAGCGGGCGGGCCGGCGGGTCGTGGCCGGCGGGGCTCTGTTCACCGTAGAGGCCGACCAGTTCCCCGAGGTGGACCACCTGATCCTGGGCGAGGCCGAGGACGTCCTCCCGCGGTTCCTCGCGGACCTCGAGCGCGGCGAGGCCCAACGCGTCTACACCGCGGCCGAGTTCCCCGACCTCCACGACTCGCCCATCCCGCTCTGGGAGCTCGCCGAGCTGCGGCGCTACGCGACAATGAGTGTCCAGTACTCGCGCGGCTGCCCTTTCAACTGCGATTTCTGCAACGTCACCTCCCTCTTCGGCCACCGCCCGCGCACGAAGAGCGCGCCCCAGGTCATCGCCGAGCTCGACGCCCTCCACGCCGCCGGCTGGCGCGGCGGGGTGTTCTTTGTGGACGACAATCTGATCGGGAACAAGCAGCGGCTCAAGACCCAACTGCTCCCGGCCCTCATCGCCTGGCGCCAGAAGCACCCTGACACCTCGTTTCTCACCGAGGCATCCATCAACCTCGCCGACGACGACGAGCTGATGGCCCTCATGGTCCAGGCAGGGTTCACCACTGTCTTTGTCGGCATCGAGACCCCCGACGAGGCCGGCCTCGCCGAGTGCTCGAAGAGTCAGAACACGGGCCGCGACCTCGTGGCCGACGTGAAGCGCCTCCAGCGCGCCGGCCTCCAGGTCCAGGGCGGGTTCATCGTCGGCTTCGACTCCGACACCCCGTCCATCTTCGAGCGCCAGATCGCCTTCATCCAGCAGAGCGGCATCGTCACGGCCATGGTCGGCCTGCTCGAGGCCCCGCCCGGCACCCGGCTCTTCGAGCGCCTCAAGGGCGAAGGCCGCCTCAGCGGCCCGACCAGCGGCGACAACGTGGACGGCACGACGAACATCGTGCCGCGCATGAGCCTCGATGCCCTCCGCGACGGCTACCGCCGCATCCTCCGCCACATCTACGCGCCGAAGCACTTCTACGCGCGCCTCAAGACCTTCCTGCGCGAGTACCGCCCGCCCAAGACCCCCGGCAGACTGCGGGTCGCCGACCTCAGGGCGTTCGGCCGCTCCGTCATCCGCCTCGGCATCCTGGGCCGCGAGCGCTTCCACTACTGGAAGCTCCTCGCCTGGACCCTGTGCCGCCGCAGGGACCTGCTCCCCATGGCGATCACCCTCGCCATCTACGGCCACCACTTCCGCAAGGTGTGCGAGCTCCACGTCCTCTGACCCGCCCTTGCCCGGCAAGGTGAAGACCCGTTAATCACCCAGAGGCCCCAGGACGCGTCGCGCGATGCCGTCCCCGCCGGAGCGGCAGGCGCCAGAACCCTTTCGCAGGCATACCGTTGTGGCGCGGCGGCCCCTCTCCAACCTCGCCCAATGACCCCCAGGTCGCATGAGGCCCCCGGAACGCAAGAGAAGGCCATTTCCGTGCGTTTTTTCCGGCGACGTAATGGCTTGAAACGCATGCACTTGTGGCTCCAGGCCAACTCACCTTGATTCCGGCCCCGATCCCGCTACAATGAACTGCGGCTCACAAAACCCCCTGTTCCGCCTTCAGGAGCACGGAATGCAGATGACCGCACGAGAGCGCGTCCGCCTCGCCCTCGAGCACCGCGAGGCCGACCGCGTGGCCATCCACGACAGCCCCTGGGGCACCACGGTCGCCCGCTGGCACACGGAGGGCCTGCCCGAGGGCGTCTCGCCCCACGAGTTCTTCCACTACGAGTTCGCCGGCTTCGGCCCCGACATCTCGCTCCGCCTCCCCACCGAAAAGGTCGAAGAGACCGACACCTATGTCGTCCAGCGCGGCGCCAACGGCGCCGTCCACCGCAACTGGAAGGGCAAGACCTCGACCCCCGAGCTGGTGGACTTCACGATCAAGACCCGCCGCGACTGGGACGCGCACAAGGGCAAGCTCGTCTACGACGAGCGCCGCCTCAACTGGGAGAACGCGAAGAAGGCCCACGACAACGCGCGCGCGAAGGGCCTGTTCCTCACCTTCGGCGGCGGCATCGGCTACGACCACAACTCCGCCAGCCTCCTCGGCCCCGTGCGCCTGCTGACCGCCATCGTCGAGGAGCCCGACTGGGTGGCCGAGATCTTCATGATGCAGGCCGACCTCGCCGTGCAGATCGTCGAGGAGCAGTTCGCACGCGGCATCGCCTTCGACGCGGCGTTCTACTACGACGACCTGGGCTACAAGAACGGCCTGTTCTTCTCGCCGCGGGCGTATCGCGAGGTGCTCCAGCCCGCCCACCGCCGCTACCTCGAGCCCTTCAAGCGCCGCGGCCTCCCCTGCATCCTCCACTCGTGCGGCAACGTCACCGAGCTGGTCCCCGACCTCCTCGATTCCGGCTGGACCTGTCTCCAGCCCCTCGAGGTCAAGGCGGGCATGGACCTCCTCGCGCTGAAGAGGAAGTATGGCGACGTGCTGGCCTTCATGGGCGGGATCGACGTCCGCAAGATGGCCGCGGCCGACAAGGAGCCCAAGGCCCTCGAAGAGGAAATCCGCACGAAAGTCGGCGCGGCCAAGAAGGGCGGCGGCTACATCTACCACTCCGACCACTCCGTGCCCGACAACGTCAGCTTCGCCACCTACCAGCGCGTGATCCAACTCGTCCACAAGCACGGCACCTATGGGCGCGGGCGGTAGGACGAGACCGGCCTCCCGCGGGCTCCAAACCTGCGAAGGGTTCCCAGACACGGAGAGGCCCGCTAGCTGCGCAGGTGCTGCCCGCGTTGACATGGTGTCGCTGGAATGTATGATGAGGAGGGTGTCGGCAGCCGGCAGGGCGCTGGCCCGCAGGCTGCGCGCGGCCCAATGGAGGCGATTCGATGGCCGAGCCCCCTGTGGACGAGATCGTGGCGAAGATCGTGGATGCCTTTCATCCGCGGCGGATCGTGATGTTCGGCAGCCGCGCGCGCGGCCACGCCGGGCCGGAGAGCGACCTGGATCTCCTGGTTGAGATGGAGACCGACAAGCCGCCCCGCGACCGCATCCGAGCCGTAGACGCGCTCTTCGCGCGCCGCCGATGGGCAATGGACATCCTGGTCTACACCCCGGAGGAGGTCCGCCGGTTCAGGGACATGCTGGGCACGGTCCTCTACACGATCGAGCGGGAAGGCAGGGTGCTCTATGAGCGCCAATGAACCGTACTGGCAGGCCTAGGCACGCAAGGCGGAGGAGGACCTGCTGGACATCCAGAACAACCTGGCGGCCCAGGAGATCCCGTGGTCTCCCGTGTGCTTCCACGCCCAGCAGGCCGCCGAGAAGATGCTGAAGGCCCTGCTGGTCTTTCAAGGGACGCAGCCCAGGAAGACGCACGACCTTCTCGAACTCCTGGAAGAGTGCCTGGCGCGCGAGCCCCGAGTGGATGAGCTTCGTGCGAACTGCCTGGTTCTGAACCCCTACTCGATCGAGGTCCGCTATCCGCAGCCCTTCCCCGAGCCGGACGAGCAAGAGGGTCGGATGGCCGTGGCAGCCGCCGAACGCATCGTCTCACTCATTCGCCTTTGCCTGCCGCCACCTCCCGCCCGGCCGAGCGTCGAAGACGGCGAGTAGTTGCCTGAGATGAGCAAGGCGTCCATCGAACTGCGCACGTGCGGGTTCACGTCGCTCCCGGCCCAGGAGGGCGAACCAATGGACGATGACGGCTTCTGCATGGACGCAGGAGACTGGGGTGCGATCGTGCGCGAGCTGGACGAGAAGCTCGAGTGGCTGGACATCCCGGCGTGCGCCGGCGAAGACGAGTCCTTCGCGGCATCCTGGCTTGCGTTCACCTATCAGTTGGCCAACGTGTTCACACAGGCAGAGGTCATCCAGGCCGCAGCGCGCCGAGCCGGTTCGATGCCTGATGACAGAGACCTCTGGTGCCTGGCCGAAGCGCTCCGCGAATTCCTGATTCACGCAGGGGACATTGTGCAACTCACCCCGAGGCTGCTCACCATCGTGGCGAGTCACACCGAAGGGCGCGCCCTCTTGCGCAAAGCCCCCGACGGGAAGACCGGACAGGCCGACCGAACCGAAGCGCTGGCGGCTTATCTGAAGAACATGAAGCGTCGACCGCCCAACGAGGGCGGCGCGAGCAGAGTCCGTGCAGCGCCAGAGGGCTCTGTGCCCGCATGCGAGCGTGCGGCAAGCACGGTCGTCGCCCGGATGCACGAGTTGCTGGCGAAGCCCACTCCCCAGGCGCTCGCCTGCGTCGTGACCGCCGTGGCAGCGCTGGTCTCCTCAGCAACGTCGCTGTTGTGGGAACTCAGGGACTGGGACTTTAAGCTCGGCGGTGCGGTGTCTCCCCCGACGCACGCATGTTGACTGCCGAGTTGGCCCAATGTATGATGCCGCCGTAAGGTCGGGGGGGGGATGACCGACTGGGAGTGTCCGGCGCCTTGCCACGTGACGTCGGAGAAGCAGGAGGGCACGGGCATGATGGAGCACAGGCAGTGCGACGTGTGCGGCGGCTATATCTCGCGTCGAGCCGCCATCTGCCCGGCGTGCGGCAATCCGATGCCGGGCCGTCTCATCCTTCGGGCGCTCCTCGGCGTCTTTCTCATCGCGGGGGCGGCAACCGCCTTGATTGCGCTGGCGCTCTGGCTGTGGGCGCCCACCGTCAAGTTCCTCGGGGACACCGCGGCCCACGACGCCAGGATGGGGAAGGCTCTCCTCAAGGAACAGCGGCACGACCCCCGCGCCAAGGGCGGGCACATCACCGGTGAGCACGCCGCGCCCGACTCCAAGGGGCCGTAGAACACCGGGCGTGCATGCCTGCACGCCAAGCCCAGGGGCGGGGGTATCCGTCCTGCGGGCTCGCAGCTCCCTGCTCCTGCGGTGTCCACTGTCTACTGTCTACTGCCCACTGTCTACTGTCCACTGGCCCTGCCCTCGCCACTCCTCCGTCCCCCGCCGCGAATGGAAGATCGGAAATCGGCAACGCCTCACCTCTCCTCCCTCGGCCGGCCGCCCTGCTCGGACGGCGTCTTGCAGTGGTCGCATTCGTCGTCGCTCAGGGAGAGCACCTGGCCGGCGATGGAGCCGTAGCGGTAGACGGTGATGCCCTTGCAGCGGAGCTTCCAGGCCAGCTCGTAGATGTGGCGGACGTCGGCCGGCGTGGCCGTCTGGGGGAGGTTGCAGGTCTTCGACACGCCGTTGTCGGTGTGCCGTTGGAAGGCGGCCTGGAGCTTCACGTGCCACTCGGGGGCGATGTCGAAGGCGGTCGGGAAGAGCCGTTGCACGTCCTTTGGAACGGCTTTCAGACCGCGGCATGACCCGCGTCGGGCGATCTCGCGAATCAGGTCGTCGCTGTAGATCCCGAGCGCCTCGGCGGCCTCGCGGAACAGCGCGTTCTCCTCGATCAGCGTGGCGCCGTCGAGCACGTGCCGCACGTACGACAGGGCGAACAGCGGCTCGATGCCGCTCGAGCACCCCGCGATGATGCTGATCGTGCCCGTAGGCGCGACCGTGGTGCAGGTGGCGTTGCGCAGGGTCTGGAACCCGCGCTCGGGCCATACGCTGCGGTCGAAGTTGGGGAACGCGCCGCGCTCTTCGCCAAGCCGCTGCGACGCCTTCCGGGCCTCGACGGTCGCGAAGGCCATCACGCGCTCGGCCAGGGCCACTGCTTCCTCCGAGTCGTACGGGATGGCAAGCTGGACGAGGGCCTCCGCAAAGCCCATGACGCCCAGGCCGATCTTGCGGTTCGCCCGCGTCACCTCGGCGATGGCCTCCAGCGGGTAGCGCGAGGCGTCAATCACGTTGTCCAGGAAGTGCACCGCGGCGTGAACCAGGCGGCGGAGCCGCTCCCAGTCCACCTCGCCGTCGCGGACCATTCTGGCGAGGTTGATGGAGCCGAGGTTGCAGGCCTCGTAGGGCAGCAGGGGCTGCTCGCCGCAGGGGTTCGTGGCCTCGATGGCGCCGAGGGCGGGCGTGGGGTGGTGGCGGTTGATCTCGTCGAGGAAGATGAGGCCGGGGTCGCCGCAGCGCCAGGCCGAGGTGGCGATGAGGTCGAGCATCTCGCGCGCGTTGCGCCGCCCGACCGCCTTGCCCGAGCGCGGGTTCACGAGGTCGTAGTCCTTGCCCCTCGCGGCGGCGGCCATGAAGGCGTCGGTCACGGCGACCGAGAGGTTGAAGTTGCGCAGCGTCCCGCTGTCGAGCTTGGCGGTGACGAATTCCACGATGTCGGGGTGGTCCACGCGGAGGATGCCCATGTTGGCGCCGCGGCGCCGCCCGCCCTGCTTGATCGTGTTCGTCGTGGCGTCGTAGACCTGCATGAACGACACCGGCCCCGAGGCCACGCCGCCGGTGGACCGCACGATGTCGCCCTTGGGGCGCAGGCGCGAGAACGAGAAGCCCGTGCCGCCGCCCGACTGGTGGATGATGGCCATGTCGCGGACGGCGTCGAAGATCTCGCGGAGCGAGTCGCCCACGGGCAGCACGAAGCACGCGGCGAGCTGGCCCAGCCCCGTCCCCGCGTTCATCAGGGTCGGCGAGTTGGGCAGGAACTCCAGGCGCACCATCATCTCGAGGAACTCGTGCTCGGTGCGCTCCACGTCGGGGTTCGGGTGATTGGCGTCGGGCGCCGCCACGGCACGGGCCACACGGACCAGCATCTCGTGCGGGGTCTCGACCGCCTCGCCGTGCTCGTCGCGAAGGAGGTAGCGGCGCTCCAGGACTTCGGTTGCGTTGAGGGGCAGCTTCAGGTCGTCGGCCACACCGAGGAGGCGTTTGACGCGCCGCAGGTCGGCGCGGCGCTGGCGATAGAGGATGTAGGCCTTCGCCAGGTCGGCCCGCCCCTCCCGCACGAGGACGCGCTCGACGGCGTCCTGGATCTGCTCGACCGTGGGCTGCTGGCGGAGGCGTGCGATCACACGCTGCGTGCAGCGCTCGGCGAAAGCGGGATCGGCCTTGCCGACGGCGCGTTGGGCTTTCAGGATGGCCGCGGTGATCTTCCGCGCGTCGAACGCCTCGAGGCGCCCGTTGCGCTTGGCGACCTCGGCTGGAGGCTTCTTCTTCGCCATGCGCACCCTCTTCTCCCCCACCGCATATTCTACGCGACAGCGACCCTGACCGCAACTGGTGGGGCGAGACGACGGACGCTTGACACTCCGCACGAGGCGCCTACAATAGCGCAGGAGGGATCGAAAGGACCCAATGGCGAAGGCAGCGGGCGACTTCATCAAGTTCCTCGGCACCGCGGGCGCGCGGTTCGTGATGATCACGCAGCGGCGCAGCTCGGCCGGGGTGCTCTACTCGCTGGGCGGCTTCCGACTCCTCGTGGACCCCGGCCCAGGCTGCCTCGTGCGATGCCACGCGAGCCGCCCGAAGATCAACCCCGCGACGCTCGACGCGATCTTCCTCACCCACGGCCACCTCGACCACGCGGGCGACGTGAACGTGATGATCGAGGCGATGACCGACGGCGGCCACAAGCAGCGCGGCACCCTCTTCGCCCCCGCCGAGGCGCTCGACGGCGACCCCATCGTCCTCCGCTACGTGCGCGGCTACCTGGGCAGGGTCGAGGTGCTCGGGGCCGGCGGGTCCTGGGAGCTGGCCCCAGGCACCACGCTGTGCACGCCCGTCCGCCACCTCCACAGCGGCGAGACGTATGGCCTGCGGATCGACACGGCCGGCCTTCGCATCTGCCACGTCGCCGACACCTTCTACTTCCCCGAACTCGTGGCCCACTACGCGCCCTGCGACGTGCTGATTGTCCACATGGTCCTCTACCAGGTGGACGAGGAGCGTAAGAAGCGCATCCTGCACCTCGACGTGGCCGACGCCACACGCCTCATCGGCGAGGTGCGCCCCCGCGTGGCTGTCATCACGCACTTCGGGATGAACGTGCTCCAGGCCAAGCCGTGGGAGCTGGCCGAGAAGATGAGCGAAGAAACGGGCGTGCGCGTGGTGGCCGCACGGGACGGGATGACGCTCGATCTGGAGGCATTGGAGACCCAGGGAGCCGCGCGGGACGCGTGACCCGTGACGCGTGATCAGGAGGAGCCCAATCCTCTTCCTCTCTGGTCACGCGTCACGCGTCACGGGTCCCTTCAGCAACGGAGAGAGCCGCACATGGCGAAGAAGAGCGTTGCCTATACGGACTACCTTGCGGAGACAATGACCGCCCTCGCCGACCCCGGCTGCTTGCTCGCCTCGCAGGGCAAGGACGGCACGCCGAATGCCATGACCATCGGCTGGGGCACCATCGGCATCATCTGGGGGCGGCCCGTCTTCGTCGTTCTCGTCCGCCCCTCGCGCCACACCTGGACGCTGCTCGAGGAGAACGGCGACTTCACGGTAAACGTCGCGCCGCCCGAGCTGCGCAAGGCCGTGAACTTCTGCGGCAGCAGGTCGGGCCGCGACCACGACAAGTTCGCCGACACCGGCATCGCCGCCCTCCCCAGCCAGCAGGTCGCCGCGCCCCTCATTGCCCAATGCGTCGTCCACTACGAGTGCCGCACCCTCTACAAGACCCAGGTCGTCCCCGATGCTCTCGCGCCCGACGTCGTGAAGGACTGCTACCGCTCCGGCGACTTCCACACCGTCTACTACGGCCAGATCTACGGCGTCCTCGCCGACGAAGACGCGCGCGAGCGGCTGAAGGCATGACCCGACCGGAGGCACGCACATGGTCCGTCGCATCGTCATCGTGATGGATTGCGGCTCCACCACCACCCGCGTCGTCGCGGCAGATGACCGCGGCAGGCTGCTCGCCCAGGCCGGCGCACGCAGCGGCCCCGGCCCCCAGGCCGGCGGCGACAAGGGCTGGGTGGTCTGGGACCTCGAGGCCCTCTGGAAGCGCCTTGGCCGCCTCTCGAAACAGGTCTGTGCGAAGATCAAGCCGAGCGACATCGCTGCCGTCACCATCACCACCTGGGGCGCCGACGGCGCGCCCGTGGACGCCCTGGGGCGCCTCACCTACCCACCCATCTGCTGGCAGTGCCCCCGCACGACGCCCACCGCCGAAGCCATCACGAAAGAGGTCTCGGCCTGGGACCTCTTCCGCACGACAGGCTACCAGGTCATCTCGTTCAACACGCTCCTCCGCCTCATCTGGCTGCGCGAGAACGCCCCGAAGGCCCTCGACGACGCAACCGCCTGGATGATGATGGCCGGCCTGCTCAGCCACAAGCTCTGCGGCGAGATGACGATTGACTACACGGGCGCCTCGACGATGATGGCGCTGGACCTCGCCCGCCGCACCTGGTCGCCGAAGCTGCTCAAGCTGGCAGGCGTGGACGCCAGCTTCTTCCCCCGCTTCGTCGAGTCGGGTGAGACCATCGGCGCGGTGACGGCCAAGGCGAGTCGCGCGACGGGCATCCCTGCCGGCACGCCCGTGACCGCCGCGGGCCACGACACCCAGTTCGCCCCCATCGGCTCGGGCGCGCTCAGCGGCGAGGCCATCCTCAGCAGCGGCACGTGGGAAATCCTCATGGCCCGCGTGCCGCAGTTCAAGGCCAACCGGGCGGGCTTCGACGGCGGCCTCATCATCGAGGCCGATGCCCTCCCCGGCCTCTTCGACCCGCAACTGCTGATGATGGGCTCGGGCGTCCTGGAGTGGCTGGCGAAGCATTTTTACCCCGACGTGAACGACACGCCGAAGCTTTATCCCACGATGATCGGCGACGCAGCGGCGCTCGCCCCCGGCGCGGGCGGCGTGACGCTCATCCCCAGCTTCGTCGCCGGCACCGGCCCGACGAAGCGCTACGGCACGCTCGGCACGATCCTCGGCCTCACCATTTCCACCCAACGGGGCCAGGTCTACCGTGCCGCGCTCGAGGGGCTTTCGTGCCAGCTTCAGTTGGCCATCGAAATGCTGAAGGCCGCGACGGGCTTCTCGCCCAAGGGCATCCGCGTCGTCGGCGGCGGCTCGAAGAACGACCTCTGGAACCAGATTCGCGCCGACGTCACCGGCCTGCCCGTCACCACCATCGAGCAGAAGGAGGCAACCGTCCTGGGCGCGGCCATCTGCGCCCTCGTCGGCACGGGCGTCTATTCCTCAGTCGAGGCAGCCCAGAAGGCCATGCGTTTCCGGGAGACGACCTTCAGGCCCTCGAGATCGGCCCACGCCTACGAGACGGTCTACGAGGACTACAAGGCCCTGCTTCCCAACCTGCGGCGGCATTACCGGCAAGGGAATCCGTAATCCACGATCCCCAACCAGTGAAGCCAGGGACCGCCCTGCCCCCCTCCCTTCACTCGCGCTTGATAGGGCGTTCGGCGCGGCGTATACTTGAGTAGGGAGAGGGCGGGGAGAGGGAGAGGAGCAGCTTGCTATGGGGCTCAAGGAGCGCACGGCGGAGCGCCGCAAGAGGATTGTGGCGCACGTGGCCCACAGCCACGAGGAGGCCGAAGAGTGGGACCTCGCGTTCTGGCAGAGCCAGAGCCCGCAGGATCGCCTGTCGGCCCTCGTCGCGATCCACCGAGACATCGAGAAAGTGGGGAAACTGGAGCGGCAACAGCCGTGAGGGGACGCTCGGCGATGGACGCGATCCGGGATTTCGAGGATATGCTGGCGTTCCTCGAGCGCTACGAAGCGCGATACCTGATCATCGGCGGCCTGGCGTTCATTTACCACGCGAAGCCGCGGTATACGAAGGATATGGACCTCTGGGTCGAGCCGTCCGACGAGAACGTGCGGCGGGCCAACAAGGCCCTCGCGGAGTTCGGCAGCCCTCACCTGTTCGACTTGGGCGTTCGGGACCAGGTTCTCCAGATCGGCGTGGCGCCGAACCGCATTGACCTTCTGCTCGATGTGAAGGGCCTGCGGTTCGATACCGCGTGGAAGAAGCGGGTCCGCGACTCCTACGGCGGCGTGACGGCCAACTGGATTGGCCTCGACAGCCTGATCCGCGTGAAGCAGCAGATTGACCACCCGCGCCATCAGGAAGACGCCCGCGTTCTCCGAGAGGTTAGGCGGCTGCGGCGGCGCGGAAGAGGATGAACGTGCCGCGCCCCGCGTGCCCAGAGGAAGGTTCTGAGGGCTTCCTCTTCTCCTAGGCACGCGTCACGCGTCACGCATCTTCACCTCATCTCCCTCCACGCCTCAATCAACGCCATCGTGTTCCGCCAGGTTTCTTCCGACGTGTCGCGCACGTTGTCCACCGGGCTGAGGATGAAGCCGTCGGGGCCGAGGGTGTCGAGGGCGAGCTTCACGGCGTCGCGGACGCCCTCGGGCGTGCCGCGCTCGACGGTGAGGAAGCCGTTCACGCCGCCCCAGAGGGCCAGGCGGCCCTTTGTGCGGCGCTTCATCTCGGCCATGTCGGTGCCCTTCCCCTGAATCGGGTCCACGCCGATCAACACGTCCACCCCCGCCTCGATGATCAGGTCGAGGAGCGGCATTGCGCCGCTGGTGAGGATGTAACCGAACTTCGCCCCCGCCTGGTGGGCCATCCTCACTTCGGCCGCGAGGCAAGGGAACAGGAAGCGGCGATAGAGCGTCGGCGACCAGAAGTCCGTGCCCTCATACCAGGCTCGGCGCACGAGCAGGTCGGGCTGAGCATCGAGCATCAGCTCCATTCGCCAGCGATTCCAGTCGCTCACCACGTCCAGGATGGCGTCGAGCAGCTCGGGCTGGTCCATCGCCATCATCACGGAGTCCTGAAGCCCGCAGAGCCAGGCCAGCGCGTCGCCGCCCACGCCCCAGCCAGCGGCGCTGAGGAGCGCGTGCTCCTGGGCGAAGCGAATGCCCTTGGCCCAGAGCTGCCGCGTGCGGCCCAACTCGTGGAGCCGCGGCGGAGCGAGCAGATGGCGAAGCGCGGGCAGGTCGTCGAGCCGCGTCACCAGCGGCTTCGTCGCCCGCGCTTCGATATAGTCGTCGAGGAATGGCACGTGGTCGCCGAAGGGCCAGTCGTCGGTCTGCTGCACCGTGCAGGAGAGCGTGCCGTGGGGCGTCGCGTACTCCTTGTGGAGCAGCGGATAGCGTTCGGCGACCAAGACCTCCCGCCACTCGCGCACCTTCACCTCGGGGCCGAGGACGACGGGTGGGCCTGGTGCGTCGCCGCAGTCCTTCACCTCATCGGCATTCAGGTGCCAGAGGTCCACCACGGGGTCGAGTCCCAGCTCCACCTGCCGCTCAAAGAACTCGATTGGCCCGGCGCATCGCTGCTCGCACGCCGAGAAGATCATGAACGACAGCGGCACATGCTCCGCCGCCTTCCCCTCAATCGCACACAGCATTCTTTCGCGGGACGACATTGCTTCGGGCATTCAGCGACCTCCAATACGGGGCGGCGTTTTGCCACCACTGAATATACCCGCCTCTCGCGTAGTGTCAACACCGGCGCGCGAGTCCGTGCGTGGACCTCCGTGAAAATGGTCGTGGTCGCCCTCATTGTTGGGGGCCGAGTGTGTTCCGGGGGCCTCAACAATGGGGCCTCCGGCAATGTCTGCTTGACAGCGTTCTGTCGCGCGGCTATCCTATGCCTTGTGGTGTCGTAGCGTGTCCACAGGAAAGGAGATGGCGATGGCCGAGTACTTCCCCGGGATTCCCAAGATCAAGTTCGAGGGACCGAAGTCCAAGAACGCCCTGGCCTTCAAGCACTACAACCCGAAGGAAAAGGTGCTGGGGAAGACGATGGCCGAGCACCTGCGCTTCAGCGTGTGCTTCTGGCACACGTTCAAGGGCACGGGGGCCGACCCGTTCGGGCCGGGGACGATCCAGCGGTCGTTCCAGGGCGGAGAGCCGATGGTCGAGGCCGAGAATACGCTGCGGGCGGCCTTCGAGTTCTTCACGAAGCTGAGCGTGGGCTATTGGTGCTTCCACGACCTGGATATCGCGCCCGAGGCCGACACGCTGGCCGAGACGAACAAGCGGTTCGAGAAAATGGTCAACCTCGCGGCGAAGCTTCAGCGCGAGACCGGCGTGAAACTGCTCTGGGGCACGTCGAACATGTTCTCGAACCGCCGGTTCATGGCGGGCGCGGCGACGAATCCCTCGCCCGACGTCTTCGCCTTCGCCGCCAGCCAAGTGAAGCGGGCGATGGACGCGACGAAGAAGCTCGCCGGCGCCGGCTACGTGTTCTGGGGCGGACGCGAGGGTTACGAGACGCTGCTCAACACCGACATGGGACGGGAGCTGGACCACCTCGCGCGCTTCCTGCACATGGCCGTGGACTACAAGAAGAAGATCGGCTTCAAGGGGCAGTTCTACATCGAGCCGAAGCCGAAGGAGCCGACGAAGCACCAGTATGATTCCGACGCGGGCGCCTGCTTCGCCTTCCTCCAGAAGTACGGCCTGGTGGACCACCTGAAGCTCAACATCGAGGCCAACCACGCCACGCTGGCCGGCCACACGTTCCAGCACGAGCTGGCCTTCGCGGTGGCCAACGGCATCTTCGGGTCGGTGGACGCCAATCGCGGCGACCTGATGCTCGGCTGGGACACCGACCAGTTCCCGACCGATCTCTACGACACGACGCTGGCAATGTACATCATCCTGAAGGGCGGGGGGTTCACGACGGGCGGGCTGAACTTCGACGCCAAGGTGCGCCGCCAGTCCATTGACGCCGAGGACCTGTTCTACGCTCACATCGGCGGGATGGATGCGTTCGCCCGCGGGCTGAAGGCCGCGGCGAAGATGCTCAGGGAAAAGAAGTTCGAGAAGTTCCTGGCCAAGCGCTACAAGGGCTGGGGCACCGCGCTCGGCAAGAGCATCGAGGCGGGCAAGGTGGGCTTCAAGGAGCTGGAGGCCTACACCCTCAAGCACGGCGAGCCGAAGATCCAGAGCGGGCGGCAGGAGCTTTTGGAGAACATCCTGAACGACTACATCTGAGCCTGGCGCCAGCTTGCGAATGCGCCCCGACCCGCTCGCGTTCATCCCGAGCGGGTCGGCCCATGTATGCTCAGGGGGCTGTTGCCGTCAGGAATTCAGTCGGGCGTTAGCGGGGGCTCGACGACGCCGGCAGCGGTGCCGAGCGCCTGGTCGGCCTCGCGCCAGCGCTGGGCGACCTTCTTCTCGCGCTCGACGACCTCGCGCTCTTTCGCGAGCGCGTCGCGCTCGTTCTCAATGCCGCGGCGAGCGAGGTTCACGGCCTCGCGGTCCTTGTCGAGGGCGGCACGCTCGGCCTTGAGCTGCTTGCGCTCCTCCTCGTGCGCCCGCTGGACAAGCGCCACAAGCTCGCTGAGGAGCGGGGCTATCCTCTCGTAGTCGGCCTGCGGCAGCCGGCCCTTCAGCGACCCAATGACGTCCTTGATCGCCTGGCTGGTCGGGAAGTCCATCGTCCGAAGCTCCCGTGTGCGGGGTTGGGGCTACTTGCTGGCCTCGACGAAGCCCATGCGCAGCCGGTAGAGCACGTCCTCGAGGTAGCGCTTCTCGGCGTCCGCGAGGTTCCCTCGCGTCTTGTCCGCAAGCATCTGGAGGAGGTCAATCGAGAACTTCGCGCTCTTCAGGTCAACCTCCTTCTTCTTGCTCAGAGGGTTCTCGATCTGGCCGAGGCTGACGAGCACCTGGGTGGCGATGCTCGAGACCAGGATGGCGAACTTCGCCTCCGGGGTCTCCGCAGCCGTATCGGCGGAGCCGTCCTTCTCCTGCTCCGGGGGCGCCTGGTCCTTGGCGGCAGCTTCCTCGCCCTTCTCGTCGTCGGGCATGCTCGCTCTCCGGGTTCCCTGCCCTCGCCGGTGCATGCTAGCGCATGGGGCATTGGCTGTCAAGCAGGCCCCCAGCCTGCTTTGACAGGCCGGGGATGGGCCGCTACAATTCCTGGCCAAGGCGAGTGCCACTGAGTCGCCGGTTCCGCCTAAGGAGTGCTCGATGCCGAAGCAGCCCTGGAAGTCCGATAAGTACTTCGTCAGCCCCTGGAACTACGCCGACGAGGTCGCTCGCGAGCTGCATTTCCCCAAGAAGGTGCAGTTTCACGACATCACGCTGCGCGACGGCGAGCAGCAGGCCGGCCTGTGCTTCCGCAAGAGCGAGAAGGTGCGCATCGCGGCCGCCCTCGCCGAGGCGGGCGTGGACCGCATCGAGGCGGGCATGCCGGTGGTCTCGAAGCAGGACGCCCAGGCGATCAAGGCCATCGTCAAGGCAAAGCTCGGCCCGAAGATCTTCTCGTTCGCGCGCTGCATGGTGCCCGACGTGAAGCGCGCGCTCGACACCGGGGTGGACGGCATTATCGTGGAGATCCCGTGCAGCGAGCACATGCTCAAGCGGGCCTACCGCTGGCCGCTGGAGAAGGCCATCGGGCTGGCCATCGCGGCCACCCGCTTCGCCCACGAGAACGGGCTCTACACCGTCTTCTTCCCCATTGATGCCAGCCGGGCGGAGATGGACTGGTTTCTCCAGACCATCGCCCGCGTGGCGACCGAGGGGCACATGGACGCGCTCGCCCTCGTGGACACCTTCGGCGGCGTGAGCCCCAGCGCGATGGGCTACCTCGTCCGCACGGTGAAGGAGCGGATCAACGTGCCGGTCGAGACGCACTTCCACGACGACTTCGGCTGCGGCACGGCCAACACGCTCCTGGGGCTCGCGGCGGGCTGCGAGGTGGCCCACGTGACGGTGAACGGCATCGGCGAGCGGTGCGGCAACGCCTCGCTCCAGGAGGTCGCCCTCGCACTCAAGACCATGTACGACGTCAAGACCAACATCCGTTTCGAGAAGCTCTACGCCCTCTCGAAACTCGTCCAGAAGATCTGCGGCTACACGCTCCCGACCAACACGCCCATCGTGGGCGACCGCGTGTTCGAGATCGAATCGGGCATCATCGTGAGCTGGCTGCGGAACTGCGGACTCGAGCACGCCCTCGAGCTGTTCCCCTATCACTGGACGCTCATGGGCCAGCCCGGGCCAAGAGTCCTCATCGGCAAGAAGAGCGGGCTCGACACCATCCGCTACTACCTGGAGCTGATCGGCCGGGCCGACGAGGCGGACAACGATCAGCTCCTGGCCATCCTCGAGAAGGTGAAGGACGAGGCCCTCCGCACCAAGGGCCTCCTGGAACTCAAGCAGTTCGGCGCCATCGTGCGGAAGGTCATCGGCCCGAAGAAGCGCTAGACCCCCGGCTCCAGAAAGGCAGCGAAGCCCGTGGAAGAAGTGCCCTCGGAAGCCAGCCAGACCCCACAACCCCCGCGGGAAGAGCGGAAGGAGTTGATCAAGCTCGACTTCCGCCGGCGGCCGCAACGCGAGGGCAGCGGGGGGCCGCGGCGCGCCCTCGTGTGGGGCGGCCTCGTGGCCTCCCTCGTGCTGATGTTCGCGGGGACCCTGGTCACGATGGTGGCCAGGCAGCGCTGGGGGCTCTTCCTCTTCCTGGCCGCCGCGCTCCTGTACCTGTTCTGCCGGTGCATGACCATCGGCGTCCTGAACACGGCGCCCAAAGCGTTCTCCGTGGTGCTGCTCGTAGCCGGCGCATTCATCCTCTCGCGGTGGCCTGCCGTGTCGGCGATGGGGATCCTGGGCATCGCCTGCCTGGGCGGCGCCCTGGCCCTCGTGCTGGTGGGCGGCTTCGGCGGCGCGCCAAGGGCCGGCTCGCGCCCCCAGAGGCGTGATGGCCCTTCCTGACCCCCCCTCGCAGCGCCCTACCTCCTCGCCTCAGCCAGGATCAGCTCGAGCTCGCCGCGGTGATTGGCGGGGTCGAAGTAGCAGTCGAGCACGCGCTCGTGCGGCAGGCGGTTGATGCGGTCGTTCATGATGCGCAGCACGCGGCAGTTGATCTCGACGGCCTTCTCGACGGGCATGCGCTCGGGGTTGATGTCGAAGCAGAAGTAGCCCCGATAGCCGATCATCTTGAGGGCGTAGAGCAACGCCTCGGTCTGCTCCCAGCCGACGACGCCGACGTTGAGGTCCTGGTCGTAGTTGCCCAGCGGCTGGCTGTTCCAGTGGGTGTTGCCGAGGCGGCCCTGGCGGGCGCAGCGGGCGAAGGCGTAAGGCACGTCCTCGAAGCCCATGCACACGTGGCCGATCTCGGGCTGCATGACGAGCATGCGATGCCCCTCGGCGAGCAGCCGCTTGTTCTCGGGGTGCGTCAGCCGCGCCTCGATGTCGTGGCACGCTAGAAGCCCATCCGCCGTGGTGCGGAGGATGTTGTTGGGCGCCGGCTCGTAGGGCTTCGGCTCGATGGCCACCCGCACGCCGGGCACCTCGTCCATCGCCGAGGCCACGGCCTCCTCGAAGGTGTCCCACATCGCGTAGAACGGCGTGCCGAGCGAATAGGTGTAGCCGTCAATGCCCGGCCAGATGCCCACGTGGTCGGCTTCGGCGGCCTTGACGAATCTCAGGGCGCGGACGAGCGTGTCGCGGGCTTTCTCACGGCTGGCCCGGATGGGGTTCGAGAGGGAGCCGAACTCGAACGCCTTGTCGTAGAAGATGAACGGGCCGATGTTGGTGAGGCGGATGCCCGTTTCCTTCTCGAGCTTCTTGTAGAGGTGCAGGTTCTCCTCGTTGGCCTCGGTCGGGTAGTGTGCCTCGATGCCGGCCACGCCCCACTTCGCCCAGTCGGCGGCCATCTCGATGCGGCGCTCGAGCGGGATGTCGGGCGCGTAGCGCTCGTGGAACCGGCCGCCGCCGGGCGCGAAGTACCAGATGCCGACCGCGAACTTGAGGTCCAGCTCGAACGTCTGGAGCTGCTTGAGCAGCTCCTCGCGCGAGCGCCGCTTCGTCTGGTAGCGCAGGTCCTGCACGGTGCCACTCCTTTCATCTCTTGGCTTCGGGTTCCGGCTCGCGCGTCTTCGCGAACGCCCAGGGGGCCAGCTTGAGGGCGGTCCGGGCGAACTCCTCGGTCGCGCGCGGCGAGCCCGCGCCGTGGTCGAGCTCGCGGCTGGCCGTGATCGTCGCATCTTCCACGCGAAGGCTGGGGTCCTGGCCGATGACGGGGCTCTGGTCGGCGGTCGGGAGGGCCGGCTGGCTGCGGGTCGGGCGGTCCTCGCAGTACCACCAGTTGTTCTCGAAGCGGAAGGTCGTCGGGGCCGTGTTCGGGCCGATGTTGGCCATCTCGCGGACCTCGCGCGAGCGCCACACGATGATGTTGCGGCGGAAGACGCCGTTGCGCGAGGGGACGAACTGCTCGCCTCGGCTCTCCTGGAGGATGCGGAGGATGAAGGCCGTGGGACGGTAGATGGTGTTGAACGCGGCGACGCACTCGTCGCTGCCGACGAAGGCGACCGGCGCCATCGAGCCGATGAAGGTGTTGCCGATGGCCGCGATCCGCTTCGCCTCGTAGCCCGGGGACCGAGGCCGGAAGTACGGCAGCCCCGTGGAGCCGCCCATATTGACCGCGCGCTGCCCCGCGTTGACGAAACGGCAGCGATAGACCACCACGTCGCAACTGCCGCCCTTCGCCTGCACGCCGCTCGACCCGCTGGTGTGGCGGAACGTGGAGTCCATGATGACCCCGCGGTGGCAGCCGACCATATCCGCGGCCGAGCCGCCCGAGCCCCAGCGCTCGACCGTGCACCGCCGGACCAGGAAGTCGTCCACGCCCGACAGCTTGATGCCGTCGCAGTTGCCGCGCGGCCCCACGTCGCGCACCGTCAGGTCTTCGAGGACCAGGTGATGCGACGGCGTGGTGATCGTGCCGCCGTCGTCTATGTTCAGCCCGTTCGACCTTGCCCCCGCGAGGACGAGCCCGCGCAGGACGACGTGACTGACGGACCGCAGGTGGATGCACCCCCCTGCCCCGCGGAAGACGGGCGGCTGGGCAGGGTCGGCGGCGGCGACGACGATGGGCTGCTCCGCCGTGCCGTGGAGATTCGCTGCGCTGAAATACCCGGGATACTCGCCCGGCGCGACGAAGATGCTGGTGCCCGCCCTGGCGCCGCGCAGCGCCTCGCGGAGGGCGTCGGGGCCGGACACCCTCACGGCCTCGCCGGCGACCGCTGTAGCCGCGGCCACGCCGAGGAGCAGAGCACACGCTGGCCATGCCTTCATCGCATCCCTTTACAACACGCGCCGCTGCGCGGATTCTACGCCATTCCCGGCGCGCATTCAAGGCACGAGGACACATTGACAGGCCGGCACGGCATCTGTACAGTAGGAATCGGATCGAATAGGACCTATGGGTCCTATTGGAGTGGACACTCGGCCCAGCTTCCAGGGGTTCCCGTGGCTTCGACACCGCAAGACAACCCGCGCAGGCCCCAGGCCATCGAGGCGGTGAGCGACCTGGTGATCATCGCGGGCCACATGCGCCCGAAGACGGTGATCATCCCCGGGGGCGACCGCGAGGACGACCTGCGCCTCGTCGAGTCGGCCCGCGACCACGCCGTCGTCGAACGCTGCATCCTGGTGGGCGACGAGACAGCCGTCCGCCGCGCCGCCGGCCGGATCGGCATCCCCGTCGCCGACGACGATATCCTCGCCACGAGCAGCCAGGAGGAGACGGCGGCCCGCACGGTCGAGCGCGTGCTCCAGGGCGGCGTGGACATCATTCTCAAGGGCAACATCTCCACGCCGATCCTCAACCGGGCGATGATGCGCATCGTGGTCCGCAACACGATCAGCCTCGTCACGATGTTCGACGCGGCGCCCATTGCGCGCGGGCGCCCCATGCTGCTCACCGACCCCGGCGTGACCACGGTGTGCAGCTTCGGGCGCATGGTCGGCCTCGTCGAGAACGCGGTGGACGTCGCGCGTTCCATCATGGGCATCGAGCGGCCACGCGTCGCCCTTCTCTCCGCCAACGAGAAGGTGATCGACTCGCTGCCCTCGACGAAGATGGCCGAGGCCCTCGCGCATCACCACTGGGACCACGCGACCGTCTACGGCCCGCTGTCGTTCGACCTCGCCGTGGACCCCGGCTCCGTGGACACCAAGGGCCTGGCCGACCACGGCGCGGCCCTCGAGGTGGCGGGACAGGCCGACATCCTGGTCTGCCCCTGCCTCGACTCGGCGAACATCCTCTACAAAGTCATCATGCAGATGGTCAACTACGGCCTCGGCACGTTCGCCGGCATCACGGTCGGCGTCCTGGTGCCCTACGTCATCCTCTCGCGGGCCGACAACGTGGAGACGAAGCTCCAGTCGCTCGCCCTGTGCAGCATCGCTGCCGAGCGGATGGACATGCGGCAGCGCAGGGCGCCGCGGCGCCGCGCGGTGTCGGCCACGCCCACGAAGCCCTACCGCGTCTTCGCCCTCAACCCGGGCGCCGCGTCCACCAAGGTCGCCCTCTTCGAGGGCGACAAGTGCCTCCGCGAGGCCGAGGTCGCGCACGACCCCGCGCGGCCAGCGGACATCGCCTCCGAGGTCCGCCGCCGCGACGAAGTCGTGCGCGACTTCCTCCGCACGCACGCGATCCGCGACCTCGACGCCATCGTGGCCCGCGGCGGCCTCCTGCCGCGCCCCAAGGGCAGGCTGCCGGGCGGCACCTACGTCGTCGCCGAGGTCCGCGACGGCGCGGTGGTGGTGGACGACGCGATCGTCCTGGCCATCTCCGAACACGCCGAGGGCTATCACGCCTCGAACCTGGGCATCCCGATGGCCGCCGAGCTGGCACGCGAGTTCGGGGTGCCCGCCTTCGTGGTGGACCCCGTGATCGTGGACGAGTTTTGCCCCGAGGCCGAGCTGTCGGGCTACGCGCCCATCGCGCGGCGAAGCGTGGCACACGTCCTGAGCGTCCGCTCTGCCGCGGTCCGCATGGCGGAGAAGACGGGGGCGCACGTCGAGCACGCGAGCTACGTGGTGGCGCACCTCGGCAGCGGCATCACCGTGGCCGCCGTGCGAGGCGGGAAGATTGTGGACAACAATATCGCCCTGCTCGGCGAGGGCCCGTTCACGCCCCAGCGCGCGGGCACGCTGCCGCTGAAGGACCTCATCGAGCTCTGCTACAGCGGCCGCTTCACCAGGGAGGAGCTCTTCGAGGAGCTCACCCAGCGCGGCGGCCTCCAGTCGTACCTCGGCGAGCACCGCATGGAGGGAATTGAGAAGCGGATCGCGGCGGGCGACGAGAAGGCACGCCTCGTCGTCGAGGCGATGGTGTACCAGATCGCCAAGACGATTGGCGCCATGGCCGTGGCCGTGGGGCCCGACTGCGAGGCCGTGATCCTCACCGGCGGCCTGGCCCGCTCCGAGCTGGTCGTCCGCTCGCTCAAGCGACGCCTCACACACCTCCTGCCCGTCCTGGTCCTCAAGGAGACCCTGGAGATGGAGGAGATGGCCCTCGGCGCCTGCCGCGTGCTGGCGGGACACGAACAGGCCAAGCGGTACATTGCCCCGTAGTGATCGCAGACGAATGCACAATGCAAAGTGCAAAATGAAAAATGAAAAGTGGAAGATCGGGTCGAGTCGGCTCCGCCAGCAAATCCTCACTTCGCATTCTTCACTTTGCATTTTTCACTTTGCACTTTTCACTTTGCATTGTCTCGTTCTCGATTGAGTCCCAGGCCCGTCTCAGGCGGCCCGTGGTGAAGGGAGACGACTGGCATGGCGGATAGCACTGACAAGAAGCACTGGGTGTTCCGCGTGGGACTGGCCGACCGCGCGGGGGCGCTGACGAGCATCGCCTCCACGTTCTCCAACCGCGGCATCTCGATTGACACCGTGGTCGGGCACGGCGCCGCCTACGGGGCGACCCACGACGGCACCGTCGTCGTCACCTTCTGGTGCACCGAGGCGGAGAAGGACGAAATCGTCCGCGTCGTCGAGCGCCTTTCCAAGGTGACGACTCTCGAGGAGCATGCCTACGACTCGCAGTCGCTGCGCAAGAGCGCGCTGCTCCACACGAAGCGGCGATTGACGCCGCGCGACGTGGCCGGGCGCGAGACGTTTCTCACCTGCGAGCTGACCAAAGAGGACAAGGAGGCGGGCCTCTACACCTACTTCGTCGCCGGCCCGCCCAACGAGTTCGACCCCATCGTCACCCGCTTCGCCGAGGAGGGCATCCTGAAGGATGTCGTCTACTCTGTCGTGGGCCTGTAGCCCGGACGCGCCCCAGCAGGCCTCTCTTGCCCGCCGCGAGTGCAGCCGGGCCTCCCTGCGCGGTGGGGCAGACGAGGATTCCACACTTGTACAACTGTGGAATTCTCTCCAACGGCGTCGTCCAGTGGTGCGATCCGCCATTTCTCCGATGTTGCTCATTGCCCTGTGCTCGTGCGCGACCGCGCCGCGCGAGATGCGGCTCTCCGGGCGCGTGGCCTGCCGCTCCACGCTGAAGACGCTCACCGACCCGGACCCCGCCATCCACGCGCTCCTTCAGCGCTACAACTGCCCCACCGAGCAGTTCCCCTGGCGCCTCCGCCCCCTCGATGCGAACGAGGACTTCACAACGTACCACCTTACCTATCCCTCCCCCAGGCAATACGACCTGCCCGAGGCGAACACGGTGCACGCCGAGTACTACCTCCCGCGCCAGCTCAGGGGCAGGGCCCCCGCCGTGGTGGTGCTGGACATCCTGGACGGGAGCTTCAGGGTCTCGCGGCTGGTGTGCCGCAGCTTCGCCGCGGCAGGGATTCCCAGCCTGATGCTCGTGATGCCCTACTATGGCGACCGGCGGCCGCCCGGGACCACACTGTCCCAAACCTTCGTCGGCCGGCCCGAGCGGATGCTCCAGGCCATCGAGGGCACCGTGCTCGACGCGCGGCGCGCCGCCTGCTGGCTCCAGGCGCGGCGCGAGGTGGACCCGACCCGTGTCGGCATCGTGGGCACGAGCCTCGGCGGCATCATCGGAGCGCTCGCCGTCGGCGTGGACCCGCGCTTCACCCGCAACGTCCTCATCCTCGCCGGCGGCGACCCCGTGGGCATCCTGTGGCACGCGCCCGAGACGCGCCGCGTCCGCGACCGCATGGTCGAGCTGGGCCTCACCCTCGACAGCCTTCGGAAGGACTCGCGCGGCATTGACCCCGTCGCCTTCGCCCACCGCGCTTGCCGCGAGCAGATTCTCATGATCAACGCCGCGACGGACGAGACGGTTCCCCGCGAGAGCACGGTCGCGCTCTGGGAGGCGTTTGGCAAGCCCGCGATCCAGTGGTATCCTGCGGGCCACTACAGCCTCGCCCTCTTCATCCCCGCCATCCTCCCCACCGCCGCCCAATTCGTCCTCTCCACACCCCCCGTGCGCGATTGACCTCTGCACCACCCGAGCCCACGGCCCTGGCCTGAGAATGGTCCCCAATCCTGGCGCTGCCCATTCGCAGCCCCTGCGGGGCGTACTATGATAGCCCAGGGCAACGCCCTCATCTTTGCCCACATCTCGAGGTCTCGTAGCCCGCGAACGCGGGCGAGCCAGTCGTAGCCCAGGGCGACCGAAGGGAGCCCTGGGACCACGGCGTTCCCCCCATTGAAGCCCCCGAAGGGGGTGCCTCTCGGCGCTTGAATCGCCCCCTTCGGGGGCTCCCCGCCTGAGATGCCCCTTCCCAGGGCTCCCTTCGGTCGCCCTGGGCTACGGCTCAAACGCCCCACTTCGGGGGCTAAGCACGGCCCGCGAGAACATGCGGGCAAAGATGAGGGCAACGCCCTGGGACCTGGCGACCACCCATGCGCAGCCCTGAAGGGGCGTACTATGGCCGGCCTCGTAGTACGCCCTTTCAGGGCTGAACGTACCCCGAACACCGTTCCCCAGGGCGTTGCCCTGGGCTATCATAGTACGCTCCTTCGGAGCTCGACAGGCCAATGCCAGGCGCCAGGATCCGGGGCCACACCATGGATGGCGTGCGAAGGGGCGTAGTAGCGGCGATGGCGCTGGGCGGCCAGGAGTTCGTCGTCCGCTTCTCCGTCTACGACCTCACGCCGAACTCGGCGAGCGACCAGTACTTCCTGGAAGCCCTGGCGGGGAGGGAGCGCGCAGGCATCGTGCTGGCAAGTAGTTGCGGGCTGCGCGGAAAATCACCCAACAGAAATGGGGGGCAATGCCGTTGTACAGGTGGAGGGAGAGAGTGTGCGCCGGCAGCGGCGGACGCTCTGTTCCTCGTACGCGTCGCGCGCTCCAGTGGCGGCCTCCGACACGGCTACCCAACCCCAGACGAGGCGCCACGCCCCAAGCCCCTCGACCGTGGCACGGCTGGCTTGCCCAGCCGTGTCATCGGCCGTGGAGCAACACGGTTGGGCAAGCCAGCCGTGCCACATCCTGGGGAACCGCGCCGCGCGGAAAGGCCGAGCGAAAGGCTCGCATCCAGTGTCACAGCATGAGCGACGACCCGAGCGAGGCCCGCGTAGCTCATTGACAATTCGGGACTTACACCACTCCCATCGCCCGCGAGGGCAAAGGGAGGGGGGAGAGTCCGGCCAGAGCACGGGGCCGCGCCAGATAGGAGCTATGACTTATGGGATCTATCGAGCCAGCCCCACGCTCAAGCCGGGCTCTCCCCCCCCGCGGGCGCACGAAGCTCAGCCGGGGGTGGTCTGGTCGCGGGCGAGGAGCATTTCCTTGACTTTCATGAGGCGGGAGATGTCGCTGCGGGTGTATTCCTCGAGGCGGGCCTCGATGAGGCGGCGAGTGGCGCGAAGGTCGGGGATGACGGAGTATTCGAGGGCGTTGGTGCGGCGGCGGGTGCGCCCGAGTTCGTCGGCCAGGCGGCGGACGGCGTCCTCGGCAGCGGCAAGCTCGACGATGCGGGGCATCAGCTCGCGGAGGCTCACGAGGGCGGCGTCGAGATAGGGCGAGGTCTCGTCGAGGTTGTAGGGCTGTGTCTCTTCGGAGAGGGTGAACTCGAGGCGCGTGACGGGGACGCCCATGATGCGGTCCTGACGGGTCTGGAGGACGCCGCCTGGGTAGGACTGCGCGGCGGCGGTCTCGGCCGCGGCGGGCGAGGCGATGGCGCCGGCCTTGGTGAAGAGCTCGATGGCCTCGGGGAACTGGTCGTCGAGCTCCAGGCGGAGCTTCTTCAGCTCGGCCAGGCGCTCGGTGACCTCTTTGATGATCCCTTCGAGCTTGTCCTTGAGCAGCTTGTGTCCGCGCACCGCGATGCCGAGGCGCTTGCGGATGCGGAGCAGCTCCATGCGGGTTGGGGGGACTTTGCGTTTCATGAACGATGGGACCTATGGGACGAATGGGACATATGGGACGCTGAAGGCAGCGGCTCAGGGCTCCTGGGGCTTGTAGTATTTGTCGAGGATTTCGGGCTTGCAGCGCTTGAGTTCGTTGCGGGGGAGCATGCCCATGAGGTGCCAGCCGATGTCGAGGGTCTGCTGGATCGTGCGGTTCTCGTAGACGCCCTGGGCGACGAATTCGCGCTCGAAGCGGTCGGCGAATTTCACGAACAACAGGTCGGTGGGGCTGAGGGCGGATTCGCCGAGGACGACGGCCAGCTCGCGGGCGTTCTTGCCGCGGGCGTAGGCGGCGTAGAGCTGGTTGAGGACGTCGGCGTGGTCTTCGCGGGTCTTGCCCTTGCCGATCCCCTTGTCCTTGAGGCGCGAGAGCGAGGGCAAGACGTCAATGGGCGGGTAGGCGCCCTGGTTGTGGAGGGTGCGGCTGAGGAAGATCTGCCCCTCGGTGATGTACCCTGTGAGGTCGGGGATCGGGTGGGTCTTATCGTCGTCGGGCATGCTGAGGATGGGGATCTGGGTGATCGAGCCCGTGCGGCCGCGCATGCGGCCCGCCCGCTCGTAGAGCGTCGAGAGGTCGGTGTAGAGGTAGCCTGGGTAGCCGCGGCGGCCTGGGACCTCTTTGCGGGCGGCGGAGACCTCGCGGAGGGCGTCGCAGTAGTTCGTCATGTCGGTGAGGATGACGAGGACGTGGAGGCCGAGGTCGAACGCGAGGTACTCGGCGGCGGTGAGGGCGACGCGGGGGGTGGCGATGCGCTCGATGATCGGGTCGTCGGCGAGGTTGATGAACACGCAGGCGCGGGCCAGGGCGCCGGTGCGGCGGAAGTCCTCGAGGAAGTAATTGGCCTCCTCGAACGTGATGCCCATGGCGGCGAAGACGACGGCGAAGCCCTCGCCCGACTTGAGGGTGCGGGCTTGGCGGGCGATCTGGGCGCCGACGACGGCGTGGGGAAGGCCCGAGCCGGAGAAGATGGGGAGCTTCTGGCCGCGGACGAGGGTGTTGAGGCCGTCAATGGCGGAGATGCCGGTCTGAATGAACTCGTTGGGGTAGTCGCGAGCGCAAGGGTTGATGGGGCTGCCGTTGATGTCGCGTCGGGCGACTGGGATGACGGGCGGGCCGCCGTCAATGGGGCGGCCCGAGCCGTCGAAGGCGCGGCCGATGATGTCGGGTGCGACGCGCAGCTCGAGGCCCCGGGCGAGGAAGCGCACCTTCACGTTGTCGGGCGCGATGTCGCGGCTGCCCTCGAAGATCTGGAGGATCGCGCGGTCCTCGTCGGCCTCGAGCACCTGGCCGCGGCGGACCTCGCCGCTGGGCATCCGCACCTCGGCGAGCTGGCCGTAGCTGACGCCCTCGACGCCCTCGACCAGCATCAGGGGGCCGACGAGGTCACGGGCTTGCTTGTACAGCGTAATCATGAGTGTCCTCAGGCTCCTTGCGTCTCGGTCGCCTTCAGCTCGCCGATCTGTTTCTCAATGTCCGCGCGCAACGCGTCGAGCTGGTCAATGTCCTCCTCCTCGACGCGTTTCATGCCGGCGATGGATTCGACGACGTCGAGCTTCATAATCGCGTCAATCTCGGCCCCGCCCTCCGCCGCCTCGCGGGCGAGGTCGTAGAAATCCACGATGTTGCGAAGCATCAGGAACTGTTTCCGCTGCGAGGTGTAGGTGTCTATGGGGTCGAAGGCGCTCTGGTGGAGGAAGTCCTCGCGCATCATCTTGGCGCACTGGAGAATGAGGCGGTCGGCGGGGGAAAGGGAGTCCATGCCGACGAGGCGGACGAGTTCCTCGAGTTCCGCCTCGCGGTTGAGGAGCCACATCGCCTTGCGGCGCACGTCGGGCCAGCGGGTGTCCACGTGCTCCTTGGCGTAGGCGCTGGCCACGTCGTCGTAGAGCGAGTAGCTGTTGAGCCAGTTGATGGAGGGGAAGTGACGCTGGGCGGCGAGGGTATCGTCGAGGCCCCAAAAGACCTTGACCACGCGCAGGGTGGCCTGGACAACAGGCTCGGAGAGGTCGCCGCCGGGCGGGCTGACGGCGCCGATGAGGCTGAGGGTGCCGGTGCGGCCGTCGGAGCCGAGGCACACGACGCTGCCGGCCCGCTCGTAGAAGGCCGCGATGCGGCTGGCGAGGTAGGCGGGGAAGCCCTCCTCGCCGGGCATCTCCTCGAGGCGGCCGGAGATCTCGCGCATCGCCTCGGCCCAGCGGCTCGTCGAGTCGGCCATCACGGCCACGCTGAAGCCCATGTCGCGGAAGTACTCGGCGAGGGTGATGCCGCAGAACACGCTCGCCTCGCGGGCTGCGACGGGCATGTTCGATGTGTTGGCGATGAGCACCGTGCGCTCCATGAGCGGGCGGCCCGAATCGGGGTCCCGAAGCTCGGGGAACTCCAGCAACACGTCGGTCATCTCGTTCCCGCGCTCGCCGCAGCCGACGTAGACGACGATCTCGGCGTCCGCCCACTTCGCAAGCTGGTGCTGGACGACGGTCTTGCCGCTGCCGAAGGGGCCGGGCACGCAGGCCGTGCCGCCCTTGGCCACGGGGAACAGGCTGTCAATGACCCGCTGCCCGGTGATCAGCGGCTCGGTGGGCGGCACGCGGCGGGCGACGGGGCGGGCCTGACGGACGGGCCACTTCTGCATCATCGGCAGCTCGCGGCGGCCGTCCGCCGTCTCGAGCACATAGACCGTCTCGGTGACGGTCGCATCGCACTCCTTGATGGATGCGACTCGGCCCGCGAGGCCGGGCGGCACCATGATCTTGTGCTTCACGAGCGGCGTCTCGTCCACAGTGCCCACGATATCGCCGGCGACGACCTGGGCGCCTTCCTTGACGGTAGGGACGAAGTGCCACTTCTTCGAGCGGCCGAGGCCGGGCAGCTCGGCTCCCCGGACGATGAAGTCGCCGAACTGGCCGCGGATGGCCTCCAGCGGGCGCTGGATGCCATCGTAGATGCCCATGATGAGGCCGGGGCCCAGCTCGACGCTCAGCGGCGCGCCCGTGGGGTAGACGGGGTCGCCCGGGCCGATGCCCTCGGTGCTCTCGTAGACCTGGATGGAGTATTCGCCGGCGCGGATCTCGATGATCTCGCCGAAGAGGCGCTCCTTGCCGACGCGGACGACCTCGTACATTCCCGACTGGTCGAGGCCGCGCGCCACGACAAGGGGGCCGGCCACTTTCTTGATCACACCTTCTCTCATTGCCTACTGGCCTCTCTCAGGGGGATGAATGGATGAATGGAGGGTTGGATGGGTGAAAAGACCCTCTTCTCGGGCATTCATCCACCCATCCATACATCCACTCATCCTCCCGCGGTTGTCCCGTCAGTACTCTCCCAGTATGTTCGCCCCCGCCGCCACCTCGATGAGCTGGCGGATGGCATCGAGGGCAGGGTGCCCCTCGCTGCGCTCGGCGCCGAGCAAGAGCACGACGACGCCTCGCTTGCGGAGCGATTCAATGGTCTCGCCGCAGTCGGCGAAGTGCTGGTCGAGGACGACCAGTCGCGGGGCGCCGCCCGCAACGAGGCGGGCCGCTGCCTCGGCGAACTCCGCCGGCGTGTGGCACCGAAGGGCTTCGGCGCCGACCGCAGGGAAGACGCCGACGAAATGCCTTCGCCCGATGGCGGCGATCTTAGCCATAGGTCTCCCGCACGTCGCGGGCGATGGCCTCGCGGGAGAGGCCCGCGGCCACGCCGGCGACGATTGCCTTCAGGTTGATGGCCTCCACGCGGAGGCCCCAGAGAAACGCGAAGACGGGCTCCGGCCCGAAGGCCTCGGCCCGCTCCGCGCGAGTCGTCTCGGTCATCCAGTCGTCAATCAGCCGCTCGACGGCGACCGCCGGCAGCGGCTCGTCGTCGGAGAGCGCCAGGACGGCGTCCAGGCCGAGCGTCGCGAAGGGCGCGCGCCAGTCCCGCCGCTCCTCGGCGGCGAGCGTGAGGACGGCCTGCTTCGCCTCGCCCAACTCGTCGAGCGCCTCGGCGCTGACCACGCGAGCCCATTGATTCAGGCGACATCGCAGGAGCGCCAGCGCGAGGCGGAGCTTGAGCCACGTGCTCACCCAGGCCGCGACGTCGGGGCTTCCGACCTCGCTGGCCGCCTGCCGCAGGCTGCGCGCCTCGAACAACTGCGTCACGCCGTCCACGAGCTGCGGCGTGCGCTCCTCGCGGGCCGCGGCGTCGCGGATCGCTGCCGCGGCCGCCGCGAACGCCTCGAGCGGCTCGCCCGCCTCCTGCCCCGCCCAGCACTGGTCCCAGGCGGCGTCGGGGGTCGCCGAGCCGGGGGCTGTGCCCCGCTCGAGGCCCAACGCCTTCTCGCGCAGGTAGCCGCGGAACGCCTGCCACTCGGTGAGCAGGAGAAACAGGTCGGCCACGCAACGCGACGGACTCGCCTCGGCCATCCGCCGCACGGCGGCCGCGTAGGACGCCTGCATCGCCTCGGCCAGGGCGAACGGCTCGGCGGTCTCGGGCAGGTCGGCAAACAACAGGGTCTGCCGCACCCGCGCCGCAAGCTCCGGAAGCCCGTCGGCGTTCAGCAGCTCGAGCGTCGCGCGGTGCGAGAGCAGCCGCGTGTCGAGCGCGCTCACGAGGCCGCTCACATATGTCCAGGCCATCCGGTTGGGGCGCGCGACTGCGACGCGGAGCACCGGCTACCCTCCTGGGGCTTGCGCGGCCTCGGTGACGGCCGGCACGTCGCCGAAGAGCCGCTCGGCGAGCGACACGGCCAACTCCTCGCGGAGGTCCTTCAGTACGCTATCGAGCGTGACGTCGAGGTCCACGCCCTCCCCCACGAGGTACACGCCGCCGCGCATGAGCCCGGGCTCGGGGCCGACCTTGATGTTCGTGCCGCCCGCCTCGCGGACGACGCCCTCGACGCTCCCGCGGTCGCGGTCGGTGCAGTAGAGGGTGCCCGCAACACCGCAGGCGCAGACGCGGCGCACCTGGCTGGCCAGCCAGCGGGCGTAGTCGAAGCCCTGGGCGGCCAGCGCGCGGTCGCGCACGCCGTCGAAGATCGCCTCGAGGATCTCGTTCTTGCCCCGGAGCACCTTCATCGTGTGGTCGGCGCGGCGGGTGTTGATCTCGCGCTCGACGGCAGCGTCGGCGTCGGCCCTGGCGGCGGCGAGCTTGCGCTGCTGGTCGTCGCGGAGGGCGGCGGAGCGGCGCTCGAGCTCGGCCTTGGCCTCGGCCTCGGCCTTCTCAACGATCTCGCGGGCCTCCTGCTCGGCGGAGGCCATCACCTTCTTCTCGACGTCTGCAAGCGGCACTCGGCGGCCTCCTAAGCGACCTTCATGGCCGTGACCCACATGATGAAGAGGATCGAGGCGAGGAGCGCGACGACGGCATAGGTTTCGACGAGCGCCGGGATGAGGATGGCGCGGCCGCTCTCCTCGGGCCGCCGCGCGGTCAACGAGATGGCCGCGGCCGATGCCTCGCCCTGGTACACGCCGCTGCGGTACTGCACGATGCCGGCGCAGATTCCCACGGCCATCAGGGCCAGGCCCATCAGCGGCGTGACCTTCAGCGTGCCACCGAGGATACCGGTCTGGGCGGCCATGAAGATCGCGATGATGAACCCGTAGAAGCCCTGAGTGCCGGGCAGCGCCATAAGCACCAGGAGCTTGCCGAACAGTTCGGGCTTCTCCGAGAGCACCCCGGCCGCCTGCCCGCCCGCGATGCGGATGCCGCGGGCCGAGCCGACGCCGCCGAACATCACCGCGCACATCGCGCCGATGACGGTCCAGCCCGCACCCGTCTTCAAGAAGTACTGCGTCACAAAGTCTTCCATGCGGTTCCTTCCTCCAAGAGGGTTGCCAAGCGGCTAGCCGGTGATCCGAATCCGGCCGCCGGGAGCGCCCAGGGGGACAAACCGCTGAGCGCCCGGCTCGTAGAAGCGGCCAAAAAACTCCACGAAAATGAGACGCGCGGCATGGATGAACGCCCCCAGGCCGCTGATCAGCAGGTTGAAGAAGTGGCCCCCCACCATCACGGCGAGAAACAGCAGGCTGCCGAGCAGCACCACGTCCACCTTCACCAGCTCCGCGATGATGTTCACGGCCATGCCTACGATGGTCGTCGTGAGGCCCAGGGCCAGCAGGCGGCTGTAGGACAGCGTGTCGCCGATGAACGACACGCAGCCGTAGGTGCCGACGATCCCGTACAGGCTCACGATGCCGACCACGATCTTGCCGACGAGCGACTGCTCGTTGCGCCCCTGCGTCAGCACCAGGCCCACGGCCCCCGCCAGGGCCAGCCAGCCGCCGACCCGCGACAGGACGGCCAGTTCGGGCGAAACCTGCCCGACCATGAGCAGCAGCAGCCCGGGCAGCAGGAGGAACCAGAAGCCGGCGTCGAAGAGTGCGCCCCACTTGTCGCCCTGGAGCCAGAGGCCGCGGAACTTCATCCCAATGGCCCAGAACTGGTTCGCAATGCCCAGGAAGAGAGCGATCCCCAGGGCCGCGACCGGCTTCTTCAGCGGATCCAACGGCCAGTTGGCGAAGATGCTCTCGCTGCCGAAGAGCCGGGATGGCAGGTCGGCCGCCGCCGTCGCGGTGGCCAGCCCGACGAGGAACGCGCTTACCGCACCGTACGAGAGGAGCGTGAAGAAGTTGCGCAAGCCCGGGTAGGCGCGGTAGCGCCGACGGAGCGCCAGCCCCATCGCCAGCAGCACCAGCCCGTAGACCGCGTCGCCGAGGCAAATCCCGAAGAACAGCACGAAGCTCAGCATCAGAAACGCCGAGGGGTCGAACGCGCGGTAGCTCGGCAGGCCGAACATCTCGACCAGGAACTGCGCGGGGCGGAAGAACGCCTTGTTCGTGAGCGACACGGGCACGCTCTCCCCCGCCGACGGCTCCTCGAGGACCAGCGACACGCCGGGCAGCTCCCGGGCCACGGCCTGCCGGAACCGGTCCTGGTCGCGCACGCGGACGTAGCCCACCAGCACAGCGGCCCGACCCGTGGCAGCCATCTTGCCCAGCGCCCGCGCGGTCTCCAGCTTGCCCTCCCAGTGGCCGAGGACCAGTTCCACCTGGTGGCGGCGCTGGGCGAGCTCCGTAAGCTCGGCCCTCGCGGCGGCCGCGTCCCGCTCGGCGTCGCAAAGCTCCTGCTCGATGGCGGCGACGTAGGCGTTCAGCGTGCTCGACTGGCTCGGGGCAGGAACGGGCTCGAAGCCGCGCTCGCGCAGGCGCGACGCCGCCTCGTCGGCCTGCTCGCGGAGAGCCACGCTGGCAACGAGGGCCTTGGCGCCGACGACCCCGAGCTGCTCCACGGCGACGCCGTCGGGGGCGAAGCCGGGCTCTCCGAGGCGCCGCGCCTGCTTCTCCGGCGCCAGCCACAGGGCGGCCCGCGACCAGCGCAGGGCGCCCTCGGCCGGAACGGGCACGGCAAGCGTGCGAAAGCTCCCGAACGCGGCGAGCCGCTCCCGGGTCTTCCCGGCAACGCCTTGGGCGGCGGCGCGGCGGGCGGCAAGCTCCTTCGCCTTCTGGTGGAGCCCTTCGACCTCAATCGCCGCAAGGGCGGCCTCAAGCTCCTCGCGGCTCGCCTCGATCGGCGTGGGAATGAGGTTCGACAGGAAGTCCTTGGCCGTCTTCGAAAACGCGCTCAGTATGTCCGAAATCTCTGTCAGCCGGCGAATCTGGGCCTCGATGGCCCGCGTGTCGGCGGACAGGGAGGAGATGGCCGACCGGTGGTCGCCGTCCTCCCTGGGCACTTCGGCCACGTGCAGGAGCCCGATACGGGCCAGGCATCGGGGCACCGAGTCCGCTTCGGCCGCCGGGCCGACGAGCCAGACCTTCTTGACCGGGTCAATCGCCATCGGCCCGCTGCTCCACAGCCTTCAGAAGCTCGTCCACCATGGGGGGCACCCGCTCGGCGCGGACGCGTTCGAGCGCGGCGACCGCGGCCTCGCGCCCGCGGTCGAGAGAGGCCAGCGCCGCGGCCTTCTTCTTCTCCGCGTCGGCCTGGTAGCGAGCGGCGGCGGCGTTGGCCTGCTCGTCGAGCTGGCGGGCCAGGGCGGCGAGGTCGGCCTTTACCTTCTCGCGGGCCTGGCCGGCGCGGAGCTTCGCGTCGTCCACCATCTGCGCCGCTTTGGCCTCGATGGCCACGATGCCGTCGAGTACGGTCTGCTTCATTCCTGGTATCCCATCGGGCTTCTCGGGGTCCGGCCCACGCTCTTCGGGGTATGCGCACACCTGACGAAAAATGCGGGCGCCCATCGCTGGGCGCCCTCATGCATGGACAGTATACGCAAATCGCGACACGGTGCAAGGCTCTTCCTAGTCGGCCGCCTCCAGGAACTCCTGGAGGATCGTGCTGGCCGGCGCCTGCTCGGCCTTCTTGTCGTAGGGAGCCGGCTGCGCCTTCTCGACGAACTCGCTCGCCCCGTGGCGGAAGAACACCTCCCAGCCGGGGATGGCCTCGGCCGTCGGGCTGTTCAGCTCGCGCTTCGCGTAGTCGAGCAGGTAGCGGAGCTGCCGGTCGGCGAGCTGCTGGTGGTACTCGATGGAGTCGATGAGCGGGTAGCCGTTGGCGAACAGCCCGCTCTGGTGCTCGCGGATGGCCTGGGCGAGGAGGGGGTTCGCGCCCTTCGTGGCGACGGCCTCGAGGATGGCGTCGTCGAGGCACATGTCCTTGCGGGTGGCGATCAGGCGACTGAGGGCCTTGTGGGCGCGGAGGATCCGCGCCTCGGTCTTCTGGAGCCTCGCCACCAGGTCCTTCTTGGCCTGGTCGGCATAGCTCTTGCCGGCGGCGGCGCGCTTCGCCTCGCGAACGTAGGCGAGGGCCTGGCCGACCTGCTCCTGGATGTACTGGTGGAGGTAGTTGCGCCCCAGGTCCACCAGGTCGGCCTCGTAGAAGGGGCTGCCGGTCGCCGCCGCCTTGCAGGCGATGGCCAGTGTCACCGCCGCTCGCGCCGGACTACTGCCCGGCGCCGGGATCGTGCTCCGGCGGACGTAGGCACGGTAATTCACGTCGGCGTCCACGCGCGGGGCGCCGCGCAGGGCCTGCTTGTAGGCCTCCGCCATGGGGAAGATGGCGCCCACGCCGTAGCGCCGCTCCAGGTACTGGTACATCCTGCGGTTCGTGGACGCGCCCTCGCCGCGCCAGACGAACGACCCGCTCCAGGCAAACTCGCTGCACAACTCGTCCATCAGCGGGTTGACGCGGCGCAGGTCGTTCCAGTTCCAGAAGCCCACCGCTCTGGGCGTGGGGACGAAGTGGCGGAAGTTATGGAAGCAGTTGGCCAGCATGCCCAGACGGTTCTCGAAGAGGTCGTTGCCGGCGCCCCCGCCCCAGTGGACCGCGTATTCGAAGGCACGGCCCGCGAAGTACTCGGTGGCCGTGTAGAGAAGCTCCGAGGGCGGGCTCCACCAGCCGTCCCCGGGGCCGGCCACCCCCGTCAGGTCAATCATCCGCCGCACGGTGCCCAGGTCGGCGTCCCAGTAGAGGAGACGGATGTCCTCGGGGAGCCGCCGCAGGAAGCTGGTCTTCGCCTCGGCGCTGTCGCCCCACAGAGGGTTGTCCCACGTTGACACGAACGGCTTCGCCGCCGGGTCGGCCGCGCGCAGGGCTTCGAGGGCGGCGGGCAGTGTATTCTCCGTCGGGCGCACGCCGGCGACGAGGCGGGGCAGCGGCCCCGCGAAGACGGCGTAGCGATGGTCGGTGCCGTATGTTTCGATGATGGCCTTCCAGAGCCTGGCCTGCAGCTCGCGGCACTTGGGCTCGGCCGCCGACAGGGCGCAGTTCCCGCCCGCGGGGCCCAGGTACGGGGGCGGCGAGGGGGCCTTCCACTTCAGGGCGGGCATGGCCTTGCGAAGGGCCTCCTCGAACTCCCCGAAGGCGAACAGGTAGGTGACCTCCAGCCCCAGGGTCTTCCGAGCGTAGGCGAGGGCCTCGCTGAGGACCGCCGTGGTGTGCTCGGGGTGAAGACCCCACCCCATGCGGGCCGTGGCGCCGGCCTGCCCGCCGCCCCCCTCGAGGGTCGCCTGCCGCTGGGCCTTGGCCTCGGGGAACGCGCGGTCGAAGGCCGCGCCCCACGCCCTGCTCTCGGCCGTGAAGGGCACGGCCAGGGCGTTCATCCGCCGCTTCGCCATCCAGCGCAGATAGGCCTTCCAGTCCTCGACGTTCCAGAGAGTGGCCTGGAACCGCTTCGGCCCGTAGAGCCCGAGCGACACGTAGCACGCTCGATCGGCGAAGGCAGGGCTCGCGAGGATGCTCACAGGCGGCACCACAGCGTCCTGCCGCCGCTGCACGTGGTCGCCGTCAACGAAGAAGCCGCAGCCGAGCCTCGACTCCAACAGGTCGTAGACGGCGTAGAGGGTGGCCCGCGGCTCCTTGCCGACGAGCAGGAGCGCGGGCGGCTGCTCGACGACCACGATGGCATACCCGTCGTCGCGAAGCTGGTCGAGTTGCGCCGCGGCCACGAGTTTGTCCCCCGCCTCGCGCAGAGCGACTTGCCCCACGAAGACGACGGCCTGGCCACCCCCGGGCGCCTTGGCCGCGATGGCGAGCTTGGCGCCCGTGGCTTTCTCGATGAACGCCTGGAGTTCCGTCGCCGCGAACCGCTCGGGCTCCGGCGCCTTCTCGGCCACGACGATCGTGGCGACCGGTTTCCCGGCCCGCACGAGCTCGAGCCCGCCCGCATGCGAAACCGTCACGATGGCCAAAGCACCCGCCGCGATAAGCCGGGCCACCATGCTACGATCCTCCTACGCGCCAGGTCTGCCCCCCGAATGCCGCCGGCGGATTCGTCGCCGAGCCGGCTGCACCAGTATAGCAACAGCCCTGCCCCAGCGCAATCCCCGGCACGACAAGTTCCGGCTAATGCGGGCGCCGGGCGCGAAGCCCTGCTCGACCGAGGCGCCCGCGGGCCTGATGCATCCTCCGGGCGCTTCACCCTTGCACGCGACGGCGGGGTGGAGCTATAATCGGGGGAGCCGTTGCGGCACGCGAGGGGCAACCACGAATTCACAGAGGCCCTGCCCGTGGCGAGGAAGCCAAGCGAAGGTCTCCCATTCGAGGAAATGGTGAGGGAGCTGCGCGCCTACCTGGCGGAGATGGCCGGGGAAGCAGAGGTCACGCGCACGCTCAAACAGCTCCAGGCGGCGCACACGGGCGGGCACAGGACCACCCGCACGGAGTCGGCGCGGCTGAGGGCGGCCGCGCGGACCTCCGCGCCGGAGCCGCTCATCTCGCCCCTCAAGGACGATCTCCAGAAGGCGCAAACCGTCGTCAACAAGCTCCTCCCCTCGCACCCCCCCAGCCTGCCCGGCCTCGACCTCGCCGTCTATAACCGCTTCTGCCACGAGGTGGGCGGCGACTACTACGACTTCATCAACCTCCCGGGCGACCGCGTGGCGCTGGTCATCGCCGACGTGTCGGGCAAGGGCTTCGCCGCGGCGCTCGTGATGGCCATGCTGCGCGAGGTGCTCCACATCGCCGCGGCCAACCAGCCGACGGCCGCCCGGGCCGTCGCCGTCACCAACCGCCTGCTCGTGCCCGACATGCCGCGGGGGATGTTCGTGACCATGCTCTACGGCGTCATCAACCCCGCCGAGCGCGAGATGTCGCTCGTCAACGCGGGCCACTGCCCCCCGATCATCTGGCGCCCCAGGCTCACCGGTGCCCGCGTGCTCAACCTGCGCGGCCCCGCCATCGGCATGCTCGACGCGCAGCGCTTCACCGAGGCCATCCGCCAGAAGACCCTGCCCCTGGAGCCCGGCGACTGCCTGTGCTTCTTCACCGACGGCATTTCGGAGGCGAAGGACCTGCTGGGCGAGGAGTTCGGCGGCCAGCGCCTCGCCCAGGTGCTGCGCGACCACGCGGCCCAGCCGGCCAGCAAGATCGCCGAGGCCATCATGGCCGCCGTGGACGACCACACCAAGGGCGCCCCCCAGCACGACGACATCACGCTGATCATCCTGCGCGTGGCGCCGGCCGGCGCGGCGAAGGCTGAGCCCCAGGGGAAATGAGCTCAGCCCCGCCCCTCGCAGAAGCCGGCCCTCTCCCCCGCCAGCATCGCATCGGTCATCCGCGCCACCTGCCGCATCGCGGCCAGGTCGTGCACGCGGACCATGTGCGCCCCGCGAGCGATGCCGAGCCCCACCACTGCCGCCGTGCCAGGCATCCGCTCGCCCACAGGCAAGATGCCTGTGCCACCCAGCACCTTGCCGATCATGCTCTTGCGCGAGGGCCCGAGGAGGATGGGGCGGCCCAGGCTGCGCAACTCGCCCAGCCGGCGCACAATCTCGAGGTTGTGGGCGAGGGCCTTCCCGAAGCCCAGGCCGGGGTCCACCACGAGCTGATCCTCGCGCACCCCCGCATCCACCGCGATGGCCATGCTGCCCCGCAGATAGGCCACGACCTCGCTCATCAGGTCGTCGTAGTGGGGGGCCTCCTGCATGCTGCGCGGCGTGCCCTGCATGTGCATGAGGACCACGGGCACCCCCGCCTCGGCCGCCACGGCGGCCATCGCCGCGTCGCCGCGCAGCGCCGTCACGTCGTTCAGCACGGTCGCCCCCGCCGCCAGCGCGCGACGCGCCACGGCGGCCTTCGACGTGTCGATCGAGATGGGGATGCCGATGTCCCCGGCCAGCGCCTCGATGACGGGGAGCACCCGCGCGCACTCCGTCTCGGCATCCACCGGCCCGGCGCCGGGTCGGGTGGATTCGCCGCCGATGTCCAGGATGTCCGCCCCCTCAGCGGCCAAACGGCGCCCGTGCTCGATCGCCTTGCCCGGGTCGTAGAACTGCCCGCCGTCCGAGAAGGAGTCGGGCGTCACGTTCACGATGCCCATCAGGAGGGTTCGGCAGCCGACCTCCAGGGTGCGGGGGCCGCACTGGAGCACGAACCGGCGCTGCTGCCAGGCATCGGCGGTCGCGCGGATGGCCCCGACGAGGTCGTCGCCCGCCTCGTCGGCGGCGAGAGCGGACAGGAGGGCCTCCAACACGTCGCCCGGCACGCGGAGCAGGGCGTCGGCAGAGCCGTCGCCCTTCTCGTGCACGAGCGCCCCACCGCCATGGCGCGAGGCCTGGCCGACCAGTGGGGCGCACTGGGCAGAGCGCAGCCCTTCGAGCTTCAGGAACCAGTCGCCCACGGGCGGCCCGAAGCCGACCAGGCGCTGAATCTCGGCGGCCAGGGCCGCATCCCCAGGCGCCACGATAACGCGCGGGTTGTAGGGGAGCTTCGCGGTCACGGGATCTGCAGCTCTTCCGCCTTCGGCAGGTCCTCGAGCGAGTTGAGGCCGAACAGCTCGAGGAACCGCTTGGTCGTGCCGTAGAGGAACGGGCGGCCCAACACGTCGGCGCGCCCCACGACGCGGATCAGCCCCGCCTCCTGAAGGTTCCGGAGCACCGCGTCCACCTGGACGCCGCGGATGGCCTCGACATCCGCCCGGTTCACGGGCTGCTTGTAGGCGATGATGGCGAGGGTCTCGAGCGCCGCCTGGGACAGGCGGGCGCGGCGCTCGGCCTTGTGGAGTTGTTCGACCTGGGCCGCGTAGTCGCGGTTCGACAGCATGCGGTAGCCGCCGGCCACCTCCTCGATCTGGACGCCGCGCCGACTGGCGGCAAACTCCCCGCGGAGCTCCTCGACCAGGCGGCGGGCGATGCGGGCGTCCTCCAGGCCCAGAATCTCGCGGAGGCGCCGCGCCGTCAGCGGCTCGTCGCCCGCGAACAGGAGCGCCTCGATCACGTGTTTGAGTTCCTGCTCGTCCATTACGGCTTCCTGCTCTCGGCGGGCCCGCCGCCGGCTGCCTGGGCGGCCCGCTCGCGGATGCGCTCGATGGCCTGCCGCACGGCGCTGAGCACGGCGTTGGAGGTGATGGTCGCCCCCGTGATCGCCGCGATGTCCTGCTGATCGCCGTCGGCCTGGCCCGGGACACGGTACGGGACACCCTTCTTCAGCTCCAGGCGCCCGAGCAGGAGGTCGCTGAACTGCTTCTGGAACTCGGGCGCGCGGCACTTGTCGCCCAGGCCGGGCGTCTCGCTCTGCGCGACGACCGAGATGGCCTTGATCTTCGCGGCGGGCGAGCTATCCTTCACGCCCTGGTCCACGGCCACAATGATCTCGACCCGGCTGGAGTACCCGCGAGCGCTCCCCGTGGCTGCGTAGAGAGCGCGACCCGTCGTCGGCTCGGTCGCGGCGAACACGGGCTGCCCGGCTCCCGCCTCCTGGCCCGGCCCGGGCACCTCCTGCCAGGGGCGCTCCTTGTCCTTCTCGTTGAACTCCATGCCGAAGACGGCGGCGAGGCCGCGGTCCTTGTCGAGCTGCTGCTGCCGACGGATCTCGTCGCGGGTCAGCGCGTAGGAGAAGGCCAGGCTCGCCGCCGAGCACAACGAGATCAGCCCGAGCACGAGCGGGTAGCGAACGGTGTCGGTCATTTCTTCGCCCTCTGCCCGAACACTCTGGCCCGGGCATAGCGATTGATCATGGGGGTGGCCGTGTTCATCAGCAGGATGGCATAGCACACGCCCTCGGGGTAGCCGCCGTAGCGGCGGATGAGCACGGTGAGGAGGCCGCAACCGATGGCGAAGAGCACCTGGCCCTTCGTCGTCACGGGAGAGGTCACCATGTCCGTGGCCATGTAAAATGCGCCGAGGAACAGGCCCCCCGAGAATATCTCGAAGAGCGGCTGCCCGGAAAACCAGAGGTAGTACTTCGCCGTCTCCCCCTGCACGCCGATCGGGAGCGCCCACGACAGCAGCGCGACGGTGCCGACGAAGAGCACGGGCATCTGCCACTTGATGTAGTTGAGGGCCACGAGCACGATGCCGCCGAGGAAGAGCAGGCAGGCGCTCACCTCGCCGATGCAGCCGCCTGTCCGCCCGAAATACAGGTCGTCGAGCGGCGTGCCCTCCTCCTCGCGGATCTGGCACAAGGCGTCCCACGCCTCCCGCGCGTTCCTGGGCGCGAGCACGGAGCCGCGGCGGCCGGCGTTGAACTCGCGGAGGCGTTCCTTGAGCTTGTTGAGGGGCGTCGCGCGCGTGGTCGCGTCCACCGCGGGAGGCGGGGCCTCGACCGACACGGCTTGCTCCTGCGCTCCCCTGCGGTATCCGAACGCGGCCGGCCAGTCCGTGCCCGACACGACGAGCGGCGCCCAGGCGGCGAGCACGAAGGCCCGGCCCATGAGCGCCGGGTTCCACACGTTGCAGCCCAGGCCGCCGAAAAGCTGCTTCACGATGGCCATCGCGAAGATCGAGGCCGTCATCGGCACGTACCACGGCACGTGAGCCGGCAGCACGAAAGCCACGAGCAGCCCGCTGAGAAACGCACTGCCGTCCGACACCGTGACCGGCCGGCGCCGCAGCCGCTGGATGGCCGCCTCGGTGGCCACGGCGCTCACCACCGCAATGGCCATGGTGAGGAGCGCCCGCGGGCCGAACACGTACACCGCCCACGCCACCGCCGGCACGAGCGTGGCCGTCACCGTCCACATGATCCGCGGGATGTCCTCCCGCGCCCGGAGGTGGGGCGACGTGGTGACGAGGAGCGGCCGGGGCTCCGACGCTGGCCCGTCGCCTGGGTCGGGTGCTGATGCGCTGACGTCTTCTTCTGGCATCGGGCTAGCTGGCTTTCTGCTTCTGCTGCTGGGCCTTGCGCTTGCCCAGCTCGGCCTTGCCCCACTTCACCCAGTGCACGATGGGGCGGCGGGCCGGGCACACGTAGGTGCAGCAGCCGCACTCGAAGCAATCCAGGATGTTCACGGCGGCCATCATGTCGAGGTCGCGTGCCTCGCACGCGATGCTGATCTCGTTGGGCATCAGCCCCATCGGACAGGCGTCCACGCACCGCCCGCAACTGATGCACGCCCGCCACTCCACCGGCTCGGCCTCGCGGAGCACGAGGATGCCCGACGTGCCCTTGACCACCGGCACGTCGAGGCCGCCCTGGGCGATGCCCATCATCGGGCCGCCCGCGATGATCTTCCGCGCGCCCTCGCACAGCCCGGAGGCATCGAGCAGCGCGCGGAATGGCGTGCCCAGCCGCACCAGGTAGTTGGCGGGCCGCTCCACCCCGTCGCCCGTCACGGTCACGACGCGTTCGATGAGGGGCTTGTTGAGGCGGCAGGCCTCGCGGACGGCGAAGGCGGTGGCGACGTTCTGCACGACGACCCCCACGTCGAGCGGCAGGCCGCCGGCCGGCACCTTCCGCCCCGTGAGGGCGTAGATGAGCTGCTTCTCGGCCCCTTGCGGGTACTTCACCTCGCACGCCTCGACGCGGATGCCCTTCCCGTCGGACGCCTTCCGCAACACCTCGAAGGCATCGAGCTTGTTGGCCTCCGTGCCGATCCACACGTCCTCCGCTCCGAGCGCCTTGCCCAGGAGCAGAAGCCCCTCGACCAGCTCGGCGGGGCGCTCGAGCATCAGGCGATAGTCGCACGTCAGGTACGGCTCGCACTCGGCAGCGTTGAGGATCAGCGTGTCAATCTTCTTCTCGGGCGGCGGGCTGATCTTGACGTGGGTGGGGAACCCCGCGCCGCCCATCCCCACGACGCCCGCCGCCTGGATCCGAGCCTTGATGGCGTTGCCATCGAGCGTCGCCGGGTCGCTCTCGGCCGGGAGGCCATCGGCCCAGGCATCCTGCCCGTCGCTCTCGATCACCACCGAGAGCACGGAGGGAGACAGCGGCGTGGGCCGCGGCTCGATGGCGGCCACCTTGCCCGAGATCGAGGCGTGCACGAGCGCCGAAACGAACCGCCGCGGGTTCGACGGGTCCGGCTCCCCGACCACCTGCCCCTTCCGCACCGTGTCGCCCTTCTTCACGGTCGGCACGCACGGCACGCCCAGGTGCTGGCTCATCGGCAGCACGGCCTGGGGCGGCGGAGGAAGGGGCTGGATGGGCTTGTCCCTCGACGGCTCCTTGAAGTCGTGAGGGTGCACGCCCCCGCGAAACGTGTTCATGACCCCTCTTCTCTCCGACCTCCCGCAGCTTCGCAACCTGCGGGAGGTTTCGTGGCTCAGCGCAGCGCGCGGCGGATCTGGCGGACGGCCTGGCGAATGCGGTTCTCGTTCTCGACGAGGGCGATGCGCAGATAGCCCTCACCGGCCTCGCCGAAGCCGCGGCCCGGGGCCACCGCCACCTCCGCATCGCGCATCAGCTTCAGCGCGAACTCGACCGAGCCCATCTCGCGATACGCCTCGGGCATGGGCGCCCAGACGAACATCGTGGCCTTCGGCGGCTTGACGTTCCAGCCGCTGCGGTTCAGCCCATCGCACAGGCAGTCGCGGCGGCGCTGGTACACCATCGCCTGTTCCCGCGCTGCCGCGTCGCAATGCCGGAAGGCGATGATCGCGGCGATCTGGAGCGCCTGGAAAATGCCGTAGTCGTAGTAGCCCTTGATCTTCGCCAGCGCCCGCACCATCTCGGGATGGCCGGCGCAGAAGCCCATGCGCCAGCCGGCCATGCTGTATTGCTTCGACATCGTGATGAACTCGCAGCCGACCTCCTTCGCCCCCCGGGCCTGGAGGAAGCAGGGCGCGTGGTAGCCGTCGAACACGGTTTCCCCGTAGGCCAGGTCGCTGATCACCAGGATCCCGTACCGCTTGGCGATCTGCACCACTTCCTCGAAGAAGCCCAGCTCCACGCACACGGTCGTCGGGTTGTTCGGGAAGTTCAGGATCAGCACCTTGGGCCGGGGGTAGATGTGCTCCAGCGCCCACACGATCTGGCGCAGGAACGCCTCCTGGTTCTCATCCTGCGGGATCGTGATGACGTTCGCGCCGGCCAGGGCGACCGCGTAGACGTGCACCGGGAAGGCGGGGCTGGGCACCAGCGCCGTGTCGCCCGGGCCCAGGAGGGCCAGGCACATGTGCGAGAAGCCCTCCTTCGAGCCAATCGTGGCGATGATCTCGCTCTCGGGGTCGAGCTCCACGCCCCACACCTTCGCGTAGTGGCGCGCGGCCTCGCGGCGCAGGTTGTAGACGCCTGTGGACACCGAGTAGCGATGGTTGCGGGGATCGCGGGCCGCCTCGCACAACTTGTCCACCACCACCTGCGGCGGCGGCTCGTTCGGGTTCCCCATCCCGAGGTCAATGATGTCCGCTCCGGCGCGCCGGAGCTGGTACTTCATCGCGTTCAGCCGCCCAAACAGATACGGCGGCAGGCGAAGGAGCCGACTGGCCACCGGGATCGTATACTGGTCGGTCGTGTCCACCCGCACGGTCGCCGCCTGATCGAGGATCTCGGCGGCCCGGCTGCGGCCACTGCCCGCGCTGCTCTTGCCCATGCTCGCTCTGGCGCCCAAAGCCCTCCCGAATCTTGACACAAATCGTCGGGATTATACCAGAGCGCCAGAGGCCGGTCAAACCCTTTCGCACTCAGATGAACAGGTTCACGCCCGCTGCCTCGGCACGGTCGAGATACATCGCCACGCCGCCCACGATGACCAGTCGCTGCCCGTTGTCCATCGCTTGCTCCGGCCTCCCTTGTGAGACAGCGCCATCGCGAGTCCCTCGCTTCCTGATCACATGGACCCGCAAGCGAGGCGGAGGTTACAGCAGCCATCACCGGAGCGCTGATGGTACGGGCAGCGAAGAGGCCCACAGGACCTGTAGGTCCTCCTATCCCAAGGCCGTCAGTGGAGACGGTCTTTGGGCGATTCTTCGGAGGGCACCCCTCGACGATGGGCTAGCGCAACAGGCCGGCTGCCGCGCACTCTCCGTGAGCCGTAACCAACTACAGCGTAAGCGCTTACGGTTACCATGGCACTTGTTCTGCCGCCCCGCGCCAGGCGCTCACCCCCCGTGGCGCACAGGTGAGCGCCTGATGGGCGAGCCGTGTATCGAAAGCCGTGGGAATGAGCGCCTCAGACACCACCATGTGTCGTGGAGACCGGGAGTAGCTGGAGCCCCCACTCCCCTGCAGCGCGCAATGTCGTAGCGAAAAGTATTGACTTCGTACGGCGGGGGCCGTACAATACCGCAGTACCCTCGGCAGAGCGCCCCTCGAGATGAGTGGAAGCACCCGCGAGCGTTTGTCAACTCGAGATGCACAACAACACGGGCGGGAAGACAGAAGTAGAGGGGCATGGACATGAGGAGGCGTGACGCAGCGGGATTGTGATGGTGAGGTCCCAACGCGCCCTGCAGGGGTAACCCGTGACACCTGATTCGCTTCGCGGGGCCAGGGCCTGATTGGGTCTGACCGGAGTTGGCCTCGCTGCGCCTGCGCTCCCCCGGGGAACGCAGGAGAGTGGATGCTCTAGCGCCGGACAACTGTGCGGGCAGGAGAGACGTGAAGGAGTGCTGCGTGGCCCTGTCCCTTCGTGCCTTGAGTCGATCGGCGGGGCGTGGACGCTCCCCGATCCAACGAGTTCGCTCGACGTTTGGTGCCGGCCCCGTGATCGTGCTGGTTACAGCGTGCCTCGTGGCCGGCGCGGCCCGGCCGGCGTATCCCTGGCCAATCCTGCAAGCTGATTGGACAAGCATCCCCTGGGTCGATACCGTTGGTGACAAGACTCCCACCGAGGTCGATATCGTGGGTAGCGCGACCTACCCCGCTGTGTTCTATGCCTACGACGGTACCAACCTCTGTTTCCGCTTGCGGGTGAACGGTCAACCTGGACCCGCTGGGAACTACACAGCGTTCAACAACTATGTCTGGAGCGTCGCGATCAACACCACGGCCGGGGGTTCGCCGGATCGCCCGGAGTATGGCTTGGAACTGGTTGCGAGCGGCCCGAACCCGGCGGTAGTGCTCAGCCCTGGCGACCCCACGGGGGGTGGCGCCACGACCTGGTCAACTGTGATCAAGTACCTCACTCCATACAGCCCTTCTATTGCCACGATCCCGAATGGAACCTACGCGCGCTGGAGTCTCGCCAGCGATGGGTCGTTGTTCAGTGGGAATGCGGACTACTTCGTGGACATTGCCATGCCCTACCAGTACTTCCTCGACAAGACTTTGCTGGCCAGGGGCACACCGATGCAGGTTGCCTTCGCGACCAGCACAGACCAGAACAACATGGGCAAGGACATGCCGGATGCAGGGACGAGCTGGTATCCCAGCACCCCCATAAGCTTTATGCCGGTACTTACAACGACCCCGGCCACCGGCGGCACGATGGCCTTCGGCTACGTGCTGGTAACGACGAACATGTGCTATTCTTAGTTGAAATAGAAGGCGGCTCCCTTCAAACTGGCTGTGTCTAACCGGGTTCGTTGGGAACCCCAACCAGGAGGA
>Ga0307379_10000718_pt1 | contig 54323 bp, 42 predicted proteins | sample UN2MG_FD_202237 | JGI IMG/M metagenome (GOLD analysis project Ga0307379, IMG submission 202237) | Soil microbial communities from Risofladan, Vaasa, Finland - UN-2 | ecosystem: Environmental > Terrestrial > Soil > Coastal area > Acid sulfate soil | place: Finland: Risofladan, Vaasa | collected... | reverse complement strand
AGACGCTCCTCGCACGTGCGATCGCGGGAGAGGCCGGCGTGCCATTCTTCCACATAAGTGGTTCGGACTTCGTCGAGATGTTCGTCGGAGTCGGCGCATCCAGAGTGCGTGACCTGTTCGAGACGGCTAAGGCCAATCGCCCAAGCCTGATCTTCATAGACGAGATTGACGCAGTCGGACGCCAGCGAGGCGCGGGCCTCGGAGGCGGTCATGACGAGCGCGAGCAGACTCTGAACCAGCTCTTGGTGGAGATGGACGGCTTCGATCCGAATGCCGGGGTCATCCTCATCGCGGCAACGAACCGCCCGGACGTTCTGGATCCGGCGCTTCTCAGGCCGGGGCGCTTTGACCGGCGGATCGTCGTTGATAATCCGGACGCGAACGGCCGGGAGGCGATTCTGAAGGTTCACACCCGCGGCAAGCCGATTGACACAAACGTGAACCTGGATAGTCTTGCTCGGCGAACGCCGGGATTCTCGGGCGCTGATCTTGCGAACCTGGTGAATGAGGCTGCATTGCTTGCGGCCCGCCTCGAAAAGAGCAAGATTACGATGTCCGAGTTCGAGGACTCGATTGACCGAGTGATCGCCGGTCCTGAGCGGAAGAGCCGCCTGATCTCCGACGAAGAGAAGGAAATGGTCGCCTTCCATGAGGTCGGCCATGCGATAGTCTCCGAGCTTCTGCCGCTGGCGGATCCGGTGCATAAGGTGTCCATTCTGCCCAGGGGCATGGCGCTCGGCTACACCATGCAGCTCCCGCTCCAGGACAAGTACCTGACGACCAAGAGCGAGCTTCTGGATGACGTCGCCGGACTGCTCGGCGGCCGCGCCGCTGAGAAGTTGGTTTTCGGCGAAGTGACCACAGGCGCCAACAGTGACCTCGACCGAGCGACCGAGATCGCCCGAGCGATGGTCTGCGAGTTCGGCATGAGCGACGTTCTCGGCCCGGTGACACTCGGCAAAAGGCATGGGAATCCATTCCTGGGTCGGGACATCATGGAGGACCGCAACTACAGCGAGGAAATCGCCAGATCCATTGACGCCGAAGTCAAGAAGATCATTGACGAGTCCTATCAGCGGGCGGACAAGCTCCTTGTCGAGAACAGAGAAAAGCTGAACGAGATTGTGCGAGTGCTCCTCGAAAAGGAAACCCTCGAGCGCGAGGAGTTCGAGATACTCATGTATGGCGAGATCCGCTCTGCGAAGCCTTCTTCGAACGAGCCGCCGGCATCACCGAGCGAGGAGAAGAAGCCGAACCTCGCTCCCGAGGGCAAGCCGAAACTCGAACCAGGCGTCGCCTAGTCCCGGTGGCCAATTAGATAGTTGAGTTGAGCGGCCATCCAGTCCGGATGGCCGCCTCCACATATGGAGCAGTGGAATGAGGGCGGTCATTCTCCTATTGCTGATCGCAGACATGGCGACGGGGGCTACAATGCCTAGAGGGAAAAGAATTGTTGAGCCTTTCGACTATCAGAACGTCACTCTGGACGATGGATCTCTCAGAAGGCAGTTCGACGACACCCGCGACTACTACCTCCGGATACCGAACGACGACCTACTCAAGGGCTTTCGGTCCAGGGCGGGACGACCTGCTCCCGGTGAGGATCTGGGCGGCTGGTATACAGGCGACATATTCCACATATTCGGCCAGGTAGTATCCGGACTCGCTCGCATGTACAAGGCCACCGGTGATCCCAGGTGCCGGGATAAGACTGATGTCCTGGTGCACGAGTGGGGGAAGTGCATCGCGGACGACGGCTACTTCTTCTATTCGCGAACCCCCAACGCCCCGCACTACATCTACGAAAAAATGGTCTGTGGCCTGGTGGATGCGTATCTCTACTGCGGCAACAAGGAGGCATTGCGCCACCTCAACCGAATCACCGACTGGGCGATCAAGAATCTCGATCAGACCAATGCCTATGCCTTCAACAGCGGTATGGGCCCTACCGAGTGGTATACACTGAGCGAGAATCTCTATCGTGCATACCTCGCGACCGGAGACGAGAAGTATCGTGATTTCGCAAAGGTTTGGGAGTTCAAGCCGTACTGGGACCATTTCGCCAAGAAGACCGACATCTTCTCCGAGGTGAAACACTATCATGCTTACAGCCACTGCAATACCCTGAGCGGAGCAGCGGCGGCTTACACTGTCACCGGCGAGCAGAGGTATCTTGACACCGTTCGCAATGCTTTTGACTACTTCCAGCAGAACCAATGCTTTGCTACGGGCGGCTTCGGCCCGGATGAGCAACTTCTGCCGCCAGATCAGCTTCCGGCGAAGCTTGCCGATTCGACGAATCACTTCGAGGTCCAGTGCGGCTCGTGGGCTGCTTTCAAGCTCTGCAAGTACCTGATATCCTTCACCGGCGATGCGAGATACGGCGACTGGATCGAGCGGCTGGCGGTCAACGGCATCGGCGCAGGCCTCCAGACTGCCGCTGACGGCAGGCCGTTCTACTACGCAGGCTACAGCCTTTCGGGTGCGGTGAAGGAGCCGTCGAATGCCCCGTGGTCCTGCTGCGCCGGTACTCGCGTCCAGGCGATTGCGGATTACTACGATCTGGTTTACTTCAAGGATGCGGATGACTTGTATATCAATCTTTTCACCCCCTCGACCGTCCACTGGCGGGATGCCGCTATCCGCCAAGTGACCCGATTCCCTGAGGGCGACGCCGTGGACATCAGCATCTCGGCCGGCAGACCCTCGGAGTTCGGGATCAAGGTCCGAGTTCCCGGCTGGCTGGCCAAACCCTTGACCGCCGAGATCAACGGGAAACCGGTCGAGGCAAAGGTCAATCCGCTCCACTGGGCGGAATTTCGGCGAGAATGGAAGGACGGCGACCGACTGACGCTGAAGCTGCCCATGGACTTCATGGCAATCAGGTTTCCGGCATCTTCGAAGAATCTTTTCCCGGCGGCAATATCCTGCGGCCCGGTCGTCCTGGCCTTCCGCTCGGGCTCGAATCCCGCCAAACAGGTGGATTTCTCGCATCTCAGCAAGTCGTTTGTGAAAAGCCCCGGCGAGCCCCTGACTTACCATCTTGCCTCGGATCCCGGCGTGCTCGTGCGCCCGTACTATGACTACGAGGAAGGCGAGCCCTACTACCTCTATCTGGACCCCACAAGCCCCTGGGTCCGAACTCCGCATGCCAAGATGGTCTTCACGGGCGAGTGGGGATCAGCAGCCGACTTCAGGATGACGAAAGTCCCGGGCTCGACTGTGGAGGCTTCGTTCGAAGGGACGGACATCCGATGGGTCGGGCACAGATTCGACGATGCCGGCAAAGCGGAGATCTGCATTGACGACAAGGTGGTTGGCATCATTGACCAGTATGGGCCCGTGCGAGGCACGCCTTTCACATGGGAGCATGGCGGCCTTCCGCCCGGACGGCACACGATCAAGATGACCCTTCTCCCGGACAAGAATCCCGAGTCGAGGGATTACTTCATCAACATAGTGGCCTTCGACAGCCAGGTGAAGCAATGATCCAGTGTGTTCCGAATTTCAGCGAGGGCCGGAACGAGGCAGTCGTGGAGGCCATAGTCTCGGCCGCCCGAGGCGCATCCGAAGTCACGATCGCCGACTACTCCTTCGACCCGGACCACAATCGCATGGTCCTCAGCCTGCTGGGAACGCCGGAGGAGATACGGGCGGCAGTCCACGCCGCCGCAGAACAAGCCACCAAGCTCATTGACCTTCGTTCCCACATCGGCGCTCATCCCCGCGTCGGCGCTGTCGATGTAGTGCCGCTGGTGCCGATCAGAGGGGTCACTATGGAAGATTGCGTCGTGCTGTCTTATGAGATCGGCCATGACCTCGCCGATCTAGGCATCCCGGTCTACTTCTATGAGGAATCGGCCACAGCCGCACACAGAACGAATCTCTCCCACATCCGGCGGGGAGGCTTCGAAGGATTGTCACAGCATCATCTGGACCATGATTGGGCTCCGGACATCGGTCCGCATGAAGCACATGCCACCGCGGGCGCATCAGTGGTTGGCGCTCGAGGCCCGCTCGTGGCATACAACGTGAACCTGAACACCAAGGACATGGAGATCGCCCAGGCAATCGTGAGGAAGATCAGATCGGGGGAGGCGGGTCTTGAGGGCGTCAAGTCCATGAGCGTGTGGCTGGCGACCCAGGGCAAGGCTCAGGTTTCCATGAATATCACCAAGCCTCATCTTACTTCGCTCAAGCAAGTCTTCGACTTCGTGGAGAGCCAAGCCGCAGTTATTGATGCCGAGAGCGAGATCATCGGCCTGGCTTCTGAGCGTTACCTCGGCTGCACGCCGCAGGAGCTGAAAGCCACCGGCTTCAAGGAGACCCAAATCCTCGAACACTGGCTCTAGCTCGTCGCCGCGGGTCACTCATCACTTATCCCATCCCCCCACCACCCCATCCCCCCAGTTCCCCGTCACTCATCACTCCTCTCCCATCTCGCAAAGGAAAACTGCCCATTCATGCCGAAGAACCTAAATGCTGAATAGAGATTGGGGGGTAGAAGTGGATAAGATCGGATACGGCATCATCGGCTGCGGAGTGATCGCGCCATGGCATGCGAGGGCGTTCCAGAACATTACGGATGCGAAGCTGGTCGCCGTCTGCGACGTCATTCCCGAAAAGGCCGAGAAGCTGAAAACCGACTTCGAGGCGGAGTATGCCTACACGGACTACAAGGAGATGCTCGCCCGGGACGACATTGACATAGTCTCCATCTGCACACCGAGCGGCATGCATGCGGACATGGGCATAGATGCCGCCCTCGCCGGCAAGAGTGTCCTCACCGAGAAGCCGATTGATATCAACCTGGCGAAGATAGACAAGCTCATTCAGACTTGCGACCAACAGAATGTGAAGCTGGCGTGCATATTCCAGAGACGGACCTCAAACCTCTGGAAACTCGTCAAAAGAACCGTGGAAGAAGAGAAGCTCGGGAAGATGGTCCTGGCGTCCGCCTACCTGAAGTACTTTCGAAGCCAGGAGTACTATGACAGCGCTGGTTGGCGAGGCACGTGGGCGCTCGACGGCGGGGGCGCACTCATGAATCAGGGCGTTCATCTGGTGGACATCCTGCGCTGGGTCATGGGCCCAGTGGATACCATATTCTCGTTCGCCGATCACCTTGCACGTAAGATCGAGGTCGAGGACACGACCGTCTCGTCCATCAAGTTCAAGAGCGGGGCGTTCGGTACGCTCGAAGGCACGACCTCCGTCACTCCCGGCATGAATCATCGTATGGAGTTCCATGGCGAAAAGGGAACAATCCTGATTGACGGGGAGAGCATCATCCGATGGGAGGCTCCCGGCGATGATACGGAAGAAGTACTGAAAGGGCTCGAAGACAAGGTGGGCGACGCATCATCCGATCCGACCGCCATCAGTGCTGACGGCCATCAGATGCAGATCGCCGATCTCATCGCCGCCGTCCGAGAGGATCGCGAGCCCATGATCAGCGGCCGAGAGGCAAGGAACGCGGTCGAATTGATTCTGGCCGTCTACCAATCGGCAAAGTCTGGCCAACCGGTCGAACTCTAAGCCGGGATCATGCGTATTAAGTAATAGAGATGACTTCCAAAGAAAAAAAACAGATCGAATCTTATGTGGAGAAGGCAGAGAGCCTCCAGCAGGAAGGCCGGTTCGACGAAGCCGTCGCTGAGCTGAGGAAGGCCCTCCGCGCGTCTGAGGATAAAGCCGCCGTTCATCGGGAGCTTGCCGTGCTATATTCCCGGCAGCATCTGGTGGATGAGGCGATCCTGGCCCTCAGAAAGGCGATCAAGCTGGACCCGGCCGACATCCAGGCCCGCGAGATGCTCCTGGAACTCCTCATGGAGTTGTCCCGGTTCGACGAGGCGATCAGTGAGAGCAAGGAGCTTCTCCATATCAGTCAGCGCAATCTGAGTGCCCGCGAGGTGCTCAGCATCGCATATCTGCAGAAGGGCATGCTGGATAAGGCCCTCAAGATGACGAATGATCTCATCACACTCGATCCGTCTTCTCCTGTGAATCACTTCCGCCGGGCGTGGCTGTTCCAGCAGAAGGGTGACTACGGCAACGCGATCAGCGAGTTCAGCCGGGTCCTGGAGATGCAGCCGGATTCGGACATGGCTCGCGATGCCCAGCAGGCCATTGATTCGCTGGATTCATTTCAGCTCAGGCACATAATCACGCTTGCGCTGGAGGACTACATTTTCCGGGCGAAGCTCATTCGCGACCCTGAGGCCGCTTCGACCGAGAGGGGCTACTATCTCAGTCTCGCCGGTCTCGCGGCCCTGAAGCAGGTCCGGTTCGAAGACCTCCCCGAGGTCTACACTGAGTGGAAACAAAGATACTATCACTGAGTTCCCTCCCCACATGAGGGGGAGGGTCAGGGTGGGGGTCCGCTATCCACAACACTCGCATATATACCTCTCGTTCGATATCCAACCTCTCCTCTGAGATGGATCGCCTCGGCTGCGAGCCCGAAGGCATCAAGCGGATGGTCCCCAAGTCCATCGGCCTGGTCATCAAGCTCGAAGGCATCCGAACCCCCGCCGCCCTCATTATCAAGGAAGAGATGCTCTCGAAGGGCGGGGATGCCGCCATCCACCGCGATTGCATCACCGGCAAGGTTGACCGCTCGGACGTGCTCCTCATGGGCAGCGAGGCGGTCCTCAACCGCGTGACTGCTGCCCTCCATGCGCAGCCTTTCTCGCTCCCGGCCATTGCCGATGAGATCCGCAAGGCCATCAAGAACTACCATGGCAAACCAGCCGTTCCCCAGCTTCAGGCGATTGGCGAGCGCACCCTCATCATGGGCATCCTCAACGTCACCCCCGACTCCTTCTCCGATGGCGGGGTCTATCAGGATACCGAATCAGCCGTCCGCCATGGAATCCAAATGGCCGAGGACGGCGCGGACATCATTGACATCGGCGGGGAGTCGAGCCGTCCCGGGTCCAAGCCGGTTTCGGTGGATGAGGAATTGTCACGTGTGATTCCTGTGATCCAGGCGCTGGCAAAGCAAGTACAGGTGCCAATCTCTATTGACACCTACAAGCCCGAGGTCGCCCGAGCGGCCCTCGATGCCGGCGCAGCCGTTATCAATGATATCACCGGCCTTGCCGACGAGGGCATGAGATCACTCGCCGCCGAGAGGAAAGCGCCGACCGTCATCATGCACATGAAGGGCACTCCGAGGAACATGCAGGAGAATCCGGAGTATGGCGACGTCGTCTCGGAGATCATGGCATTCTTCCGCGAGCGGATCGCATTGGCGGTCGAGGCCGGCCTGCCCGAGGAGTACCTGATCATTGACCCAGGCATCGGCTTCGGCAAGACCCTGGAGCACAACCTGGAGATCATCCGCAACCTCGCCGACTTCAAGACCCTCGGCCGGCCGATTCTCATCGGCACTTCGCGCAAGGCCTTCATCGGCAAGATCCTCGGCGGACTTCCCCCCACCGAGCGCCTCGAAGGCACCGCCGCCACCATCGCCATCTCCATCGCCAACGGCGCAAACATCGTCCGCGTCCACGATGTCAAGGAAATGTCCCAGGTAGCGAAGATGGCGGATGTGCTGAAGCCTTAAGGAGCAAAGCAATGGACTACCAAACCAAAGTGATGCTGGTATTCGGCCTTTTCGTCCTTGCCCTTAGCATCTCGGCGACCATATTCGTGTGGATCAAGTCCGGGACTTGGCCAAATCGGAGGGTAGTTCGACTTACTGCTATCCTTCTGCCAGGATCGCTCCTACTTATACTGCTCGGCGTTCTGGTCACTTCGTTCCAAAGCCTGTGGGTTCTGGGGATTGCCGTCCTTGGCTTGGGGATTCTGATGCGGTTAGGCCTACCGGTTTTCATGGCGTGGCTTGCCAAGCATCAGAGCAATCAGTGAGCCGTACTTCGGAAACATAACGGTCACGGTGGCGGCCACGACCCTATTTGACCTTAGTTCTCGATCGGCCATGCGGCATCCGGGTTGAGTTCTTGGCGATTCGCATTAAGAGGCGGAGTGCCTCGTTAACCGCTTCGTCGTTGGGAAACGCCTCGGCTACATCAGGGGCCAGCAAAGCCAGGTTTGTGCCGGCTTTGTACCTAGCTGCGTACTTCCCTCGCGTACCCTCTCTCAGCAGGGATGCGTCATATTCGGGGCGAAGTTCATCGTCAGTCTCTATGTCAGCCTTCCTCATATAGTTTCCTCTCAGATCGGCAAATCACTTCGGAAACACGACCCTTGCCGCGACGTTGCTCGTATCGTTCTCGAGCGTGAACTTGCCGTGGAGGTCCTCGCGAACCAGGTTCTCCACGATCTGAAGCCCCAGATTCCGATGCCTTCGGAGATCGAATGCGGAGGGTAGGGGAATGCCGTCGTTCAAAACCTCCAGCTTAACCTCCCGATCGTCCTGCGAAACCCTAACCCTTATCTCGCCGCCGTCAATGTCCTTGAACCCATGCTCGGCGGCGTTCTGAACCAACTCATTCAGAATGAGCGCCACCGAGGTCGCCTTCACAGGCGGAAGCAGAACGTCCGGCCCCTCCATTGACGTCTCCACATGCTTCCCCGGCGGCACCAGGCTCTGCCTCGTGGCAGTGAGAATGTTCTCCGCCACCTTCTTGATGCTCACCGCGTCCAGCTCTTCCTTCGACAGCACCTCGTGCACGGCCGCGATGCTCAATATCCGGTTGATGCTCTCCTGAAGCACCTGCTCCACCGAGTCGAACTTCGAGTAATGCATTTGCAGCCGAAGGAGGCTCGCAATGGTCTGCAGGTTGTTCTTCACCCGATGATGCATCTCCTGAACGATGGCCGACCTCACCACCAGCTTCGAGTTCTCGATTGCGATGGCCGCATGGCTACCAATCGCCGTCAGCACCGCGATCTCCTCTTCGGTGAATACATGCGGGTGGTCGGTATAGCAGTTCAGCACGCCGATGGCCTTGTCACGCAGCCTGAGTGGAACGGCAATCAGCGAGCAAAGCCCTTCCCTTCGGGCAATGTCCGGGTACCGATATTCGGGTGTGCTCTTCACATCCAGCACTGCAATAGGCCTCACCTCGGAAATCGCCTTCCCCGCAAGGCTCTCACCCATCTTCAAGTTCGGCTTTCTGATGTATTCGCGGCTGCTGCTTTGGGTCGCCTTTATGACCAGTTCCTGCTTCTCCTCATCGAGCAGCATGACGGTCACGATCTTGAACTTCATGCTTTCGGCGGTCATGGCTACCAGAAGCTGGAGGATCTCATCCAGGTACATGCCCGACGTGATCGAGCGGCTGACCTCCGACAACGTAGAGAGGTGCGAGACCTTCTCCTCCATGTGCCGGTAGAGCCGCGAACTTGCGAGCGCATTCCCTACCTGCTCGGCGATGTGCTCCATCAGTCGCATCTGGCTCTCGGTGTACTCGTGAGGGGGATTCGTGCGAACGTTGATAACTCCTATGAGCTGATCCTCGGCCACCAGCGGGACTGAGAGCATTGACTCGAAGCGGTCTTCCTGCATCTCGAAGGCTTTGTAACGCTGGTCTCGAAAGGCTTCTTTGCCGATCGCCACGTGCTTTCGAGTCTTGGCGACCCAGCCAGTGATGCCCTCGCCCATCTTGAGGCGAATGGTGCCGACGACTCCCTGGGTGGGACCCTTGGCCGCTCGAAGCACGAGTTCTTCGCCTGCATCGTCGAGGAGGTAGATGAAGCAGGTGTCGGTCTTCGTAACTTGCACTGCTATGTCCGCGACGACATCGAGCATGTGCTGGACATCGAAAGTCGAGCCGATGGCCTGGCCAAGTTTCCTCAGCGCCTCGACCTCGACTCCCTTCTCAGCCAGGGTGTCCTCTAACTGCCTAATCCGCTCTGTTTGTGTTTGTTCGCTCATGGTCCTAGCAAGGGTGTTGGGTGTTTGGTGTTAGGTGTTGGTTGGTCCCAGGGCTCCCTAACACCCATCACCCAACACCGAACATCTGTGTTTACACATCCTGCGTGAGGATCACCGCTTCCGCGATCTCCCTCATGGACTTCCGAGTATTCATGCTCTGAAGCTGGATCCATCGGAAGGCCTCGGTCTCCCTCATCCCTCGCTTATCCATGAGGATCCCCTTTGCCCGATCAACCAGCTTCCGAGTCTCCAGGGCGTCCTGCACGCTTCCCAATTCCTGCTCCAGCGCCGTCATCTCCTTGTATCGGGAGATGGCGATCTCAATCGCGGGCAGGAGGTCCGCTTCCTTGAAGGGCTTGACCAGATAGCCGAAAACGCCCGCTTCCTTCGCGCGGTCTATGAGGTCCTGCTGGCTGTAGGCTGTGAGCAGCAGCACGGGGCAGATCTTCTCCTGGGTGAGGATTTTGGCCGCATCGAGGCCGTCCATCTCCGGCATCTTGATGTCAAGAATCGCCAGGTCAAGCTCGCCCTTGTGAGCCTGTTCGACGGCCGCCTTGCCGTCGCTTGCCTCCGCCACAACCTTATGGCCCATGCTCTCCAATATCTTCTTGAGATCCAGCCGTATTATGGACTCATCATCGGCAATAAGAATTCGTAAGGGGTCCATCGTTACCTCCGCCATCCTCACCTATCACGAATCACGCATCACGCGTCTGTTGTCCCACGATTCTACTCTATGGTATAATCTTTGTCAAAATGCCTGCCGCCAGCCTGGAGGAAGCCAAGATGAGGCTAAGCCGCACCGGCGCTTGCCTGACGATCATCGGGGTCTACCTGGTCATCAGATTTGTATCGCCGCTGATTCCAGCTACCCGAGCCCACGGTTTGGAGATCTTTCTGGCGGTGGCTGTTATGATGCTCGTGCAGTCGGCGCTCGCATTGACCGTTGCCGGGTTGAACCTTCGCATGCGGTCAACAGCGCTGCTGGCCGTGGTCAGTGCAATCCTCTTTATTGGGATGCTGGTGCTTACTCGCGGGCTGAAGCATGCTGCTCCGCAGATAGTAGGGAGTGTCGGGGCTGTCCAGGACCTTCTTCTCTTGCTGGCTGCCGTGTTCCTGGGCTGCATAGCCGGCAGAGCAATCCGCGAGCAGAATATCGTGTTGCCCATCGCCGTATTCGCCGGCCTCGTGGATTACTGGAATGTGAGCGTGGGGCCTCTGGGCAAGATAGTGGAGAATAAGCCGGCCATCATTTCGGCGGTTGCCATCCACATGCCGACCCCCGGCATTCCGACGGTCATGATCGGCATGGGTGATTTCGTGTTCATGGCCCTGTTCTTCTCGGCGGTTTTCAAGCTGGGAATGAACGTTCGGGGTACGTTCTGGCTGGGGTATGCGCTCCTGACTGCCACAATGTATGCCGTGATATTGTTCGGGGGCGCATTGCCGGCCCTGCTCCCGATGGGTATAGCCGTCATAGGCGCGAATAGGCGTTATTTCCATCTTAAGCGAGACGAGCAACTCGCAATGCTCTATGTCGGGGTCATACTCCTGACGTTCCTGATAGTATCGGGGTTCTTTTGGTTTAGACGATGAGACCCCCTGTAGGTGAACACAATGGCTGATAAATATGATTTCCAGGCAATTGAAAAGAAGTGGCACGAGCGCTGGGAGAAAGCGGACCTCTTCCGAACCGAGGACTCGACCGGCAAGACGAAGTTCTATGGACTCGATTTCTTCCCGTATCCGAGCGGCGCCGGGCTTTCGGTCGGGCATTGCCGGAATTACATCCCGACCGATGTCGCCTGCCGCTACCGGCACATGAACGGCTGCAATGTCCTCCACCCGATGGGCTGGGATGCGTTCGGCCTGCCGGCCGAGAATGCAGCTATCAAGCAGGGCAGCCATCCGAAGAAGACTGTCCCCCAGTACATTGCCACCTACAAGCGGCAGATGAACCTGATCGGCATCGGCTATGACTGGTCACGCGAGATCAACTCCAGCGCGCCCGATTACTACAAGTGGACTCAGTGGATATTCCTGCTGCTCTACAAGCGTGGGCTGGCATACCGGGCCCTTGCTCCGGCCAACTGGTGTCCTACCTGCGCAACCGTGCTTGCCAACGAGGAGGTCAAGGATGGCCGTTGCTGGCGCTGCAGCTCATACATCGAGCGCAAAGACCTGCCGCAGTGGTTCTTCAAGATCACTGCCTATGCCGAACGTCTCATCGACGACCTGGACACCATAGACTGGCCCGAGTCCATCAAGCGGATGCAGAAGAACTGGATCGGCAAGAGCGAAGGCGCTGACGTCGTGTTCAAGTCTGAACAAGGCGATGATATAGAAATATACACCACTCGCCCCGATACCCTTTGGGGCGCAACCTTTATGGTCCTGGCTCCGGAGCATCCGCTCGTAAAGAAGCTAACCTCGCCGGATAAGCGCGGTGAAGTCGAGGAGTACCGAGACCTGGCTGCGCATGAGACTGCCATCGAGCGCCAGTCCACCGAAAAGGAGAAGACCGGCGTCTTTATCGGCGCATATGCCGTCAACCCGGTCAATGACGCCAAGATTCCCATCTGGATTGCTGACTACGTCATGATGGGCTATGGCACCGGCGCGATTATGGCCGTTCCGGCCCATGACGAGCGCGACTTCCAGTTTGCTCGTAGGTATGGCCTCCCCATTCCACCCGTCATCCGCCATCCTGGAGTCCCGGCCGATTATGTGTTGGATGAGACCGAGGACTTCGGTGGATTGACCTTCCACGCGGAGTACGGTGAAATGTTCAACTCAGGCCTGTTCACCGGAACGCCTGCCGACAGAGCGAAGAAGGATGTCACTCGCTGGCTGGAGGAGACCGGCAAGGGCAAATATGCCCTGAATTACCGGCTGCGCGACTGGCTGATCTCGCGCCAGAGGTACTGGGGCGCGCCCATTCCGATTATCCATTGCGAGAAGTGCGGCGAGGTGCCCGTTCCAGAGGATCAGTTGCCGGTCATCCTGCCGGACGTGGATAACTATCAACCGACCGGCACGGGCGAGTCGCCGCTCGCGAATATCCCGGAATTCGTGAATACCACCTGCCCCAAGTGCGGTGGTCCGGCGAAGCGCGAGACGGATACCATGGGTGGATTCGCCTGCTCCAGTTGGTATTTCCTCAGGTACGTCAGCCCGCACCTGGACACCGCGCCGTTCGATAAGAACATGGCGGCATACTGGCTGCCGGTTGATCTGTACGTCGGCGGTGCGGACCATGCCGTAATGCACCTGCTCTACGCCAGGTTCTGGACCAAAGTGATCTATGACGCCGGCCTGATTCCCTTCTTCGAGCCGTTTGCCAAACTGATGAACCAGGGGATGCTCCTTGCCAACACTCCTCACCGCCGAATGGAAGCCGGTGACCAGCCCTGTGAGGAGGAATGTGAAGAGGAAGAGCGTGACCTGATTCCCATTTCCTCGGAAGAAGCCGAGCAGTTGCCCAAGGACAAGATCATCTGGAAGTGGGTCAAGATGAGCAAGTCCAAGCGCAATGTCGTGACTCCTGACGCCATGGCCGAGAAGTATGGCGCGGATGCTCTCCGCACCTACGAGCTTTTCGTCGCCCCGTTTGAGGACGCCGTCCAGTGGAACGAAGATGCGATGAATGGCGCATTCCGGTTCATGGGGCGAGTTTGGCGGCTGGTGAGCGACTACGCGAGCCGCTTCGACCCCGATTGGCGCAAGACCGTGGCCGAGGAAGCCGAAGCCGATCCCAAGGCGAAGGCGCTTCGTCGGAAGACCCATCAGACGATTAGGAAGGTGACGTCGGATATCGAGCGCTTCCACTTCAATACAGCCGTCTCTGCCCTGATGGAAATGGTCAACGAAATGGCTGACTTCCAATCCGCCATTGACCATGGACCCTCGACCATCGGTCATTCCGTCCTCAGTGAGGCTATCGAGAATCTGATTCTGCTCCTTGGCCCCATGACGCCGCACATCGCGGACGAACTCTGGGAGTCCATCGGCAAGCAAGGCTTCACCTACAACATCGCCTGGCCGGCGTGGGACGAGGAAGCCGCGAAAGAGGAGCAGATCACCATCGTCATTCAGGTCAACGGCAAGGTCCGCGACCGCCTCCAGGTTCCGGCCGGCACGGACGCCGCCGAGTTGGAGCGCCTCGCCCTCGCCAGCGACCGAGTGAAGGCGCACCTCGACAACAAGCCGATCAAGAAAGTCATCGCGATCCCAGGGAAACTGGTGAATATCGTAGTCTAACCGCCGTTCAACGCCGATGAGCGCAGATACTATCAAACAGGGTGAGCAAAGCCTCGTCTATTCCGCCAAGGCGCGGAAGCGGATGAACACCTGCGGCATCATCGTGCTCCTTGCCTTGTTTGGAGGCATCAATGGCCTCGCCTTATTGCTGATCCATTGCCTAGCTCCCGACGGAAGGGGACCTCTCGCGGCAGTCCTGGGGATAGGAGGGTTTCTCCTGTCCGTACTCCTCATGTTTGCACTACTACCCTCGATCGGTTTCTACACTACATGCCGATGGCGGAAGCCCATTCAGACCAAGTGCGAGAACTTGTACCTGGTGAGCCTCCGGGACGAAGCGCACGTTGGGTTCACACCAGGGGATAGCTTCGAGATGCATGAAGGTGATACTGCCTGGGATGTCGGCTTCCTCAGATCAGATCCCGATCGGCTGAACTACTATGGAGACCGATCTTCCTTCAGCCTTGCCGCAAGCCAGATACAAGGAATAAGCATCAATGTCAACGAGCTGTTCATATGGAAACTCCCATGGGTATTCGTCGCATGGCAGGAGACACCCACCTCTGAATCGCACGTCTTTGGCTTGGAGATGCGTGATGCGCGCTCGATAAAGGATCTTCGCCGGCGAACAACTGCAATGCAAAAGAAACTGGAAGCATGGTGGCAGGCTCGCAAGGGCAGTTCCACTCCGACCGGCAACCTGCTCGGGCTTCCGACGCTTCCCGAGAACGTAGAGCCGGCTGCCAACGCTCTGCCAAAGGAGGGATGCATCGCCATGCTTATCGGAGGGCTCGCCATTGGATTCTCGCGCCTGATTGCGGAAAGCTTGACCAAGAATGAGTTCCTCCGCTGGGTGATATCAGTTGCCATTGTCGTACTGGTCGGTTACACTTCGCTCACAATACGCAAGCTATTGGCGAAACGAAGAGCTGAGAGTAGCTGACCAATCCCAGAAACTCCCATACTCCCAAAGAAAGGTTTTCCATTCCTAGCCCTCGAACTCTACGTATGCCATGCGCTTCTGCAGGACCATCCTCTGCCTTGCGGTCATATTCGCCCTTCTTGCCGGCTGCACAAAGAAGGGCCCGGAGAAGATCAAGCTCGTGGTCTGGGGACTTGCCGCGAGCGAGGAGTCGAAGGGCCTCGACGCCGCCGTCGCCGAGTTCGAGCGCCGGCACCCCAACATAGACGTCCGCGTCCTCTCGATGGGTGCGGGCAACATGGATCCCCAGAAGCTGATGACCTCCATCGTCGGCAAGGTTCCGCCCGACGTCATTCACCAGGACCGCTTCACCATCGGCGACTGGGCCTCCCGAGATACCTTTATGTCGCTCGATAAGCTGATCGAGCGCGACCTAAACATGCCCGACGGCATCCAACCCAATGAGTTCTACAAGGCTTGCTGGAACGAAGCTACCTATAAGGGCAAGGTCTACGCAATCCCGTTCAATACCGACGACCGCGCGCTCTACTACAACCGCACTCTCTTCCGCGAGGCCGGTCTCGACCCCGACAAGCCGCCGAGGACCTGGGAGGAGCTTCGCGAGTATGCCGTCAAGCTGACCGCCTATCGCAAGGATGGCGGGTTCAAGCGCATCGGCTTCATCCCCAACTTCGGCAACAGTTGGCTCTACCTCTATAGCTGGCAGAATGACGGCGAGTTCATGAGCCCCGACGGCCGCAAGTGCACCATGAACAATCCTCGGTCGGTTGGTGCTCTGAAGTATATGGTCTCGGTCTATGATTCCCTCAAGGGCGTCGAGGCCATTGATTCCTTCGCGACGGGCTTCAAGGCGAATGAGTTCGATCCCTTCCTCACCGGCCTCGTCGCCATGAAGGTTGACGGCAACTGGTTCCTTGCCAACATCGCCAGGTATGGCCCGGACCTCGATTTCGGGGTCGCCCCAGCGCCTGTCCCGCAAGCCCGATTGGAAGGCCAGCCGCCATTCCAGGGCCAACCGCCCTATATCACCTGGAGCGGCGGATTCTCCCTGGCCATTCCCCGAGGCGCGAGGCACGTCGAGGAGTCCTGGGAGTTCATCAAGTGGATGACTTCCGAGGAGTCCGTGAGGATCCAGTGCAAGGTCCAGCGCAAGTACAACCTTGGCAAGGGGCGGCCGTATGTCCCCAACATGACCGCCAATGCCCGAATCAACGAAGTCGTCTTCCGCGAGTTCGCCCCCAAGTCCGCCAAGTTCCGCGAGCCGCTCAGGATGTTCATTGATCTCATGAAAGTCTCCCGCTACCGGCCCGTGACCTTCGTCGGCCAGCGGCTGTGGGACGAGCATGCGAGGGCGTTCGAGCAGGCCACGCGCCACAAGCTCACATCTGAAGCGGCAATGACCGCCGGCACGAGGGTCGTCCAGAAGGAACTCGACAAGGTTTTCAATCGAGGCAGGTTTCCCGTATTGAAATGGGGCTATCCTTTGGCAATCGTCGGCCTGCTCGTTCTAGCCTTTATCGCCTTCGTGATCAGGAAGTTCCGCCAATACGGCCCCATCGGCAAGCTCTCGCAGGGCGAAGCAATTGCGGGATTCCTTTTCGCCTCACCATGGATTCTGGGCTTCCTGATCTTCATGATCGGCCCGATCGTCGCTTCCATCATTTTTAGCTTCTGCGATTACGACGTTCTCCATCCCGCCCGATGGGTCGGGTTCAAGAACTACATGGACCTCATGGGCGATGACTGGTACTTCTTCCGAAAGACCCTGGTGAACGTCGGATTCCTGGCGGCGCTCGGCCTACCGCTCGGGATGATCACCAGCCTCTCGATCGCCATGCTCCTGAACACCAAGATCGGCGGAATGACCTGGTATCGGACGATTTACTATCTCCCGTCCATAGTCCCAATCGTGGCGAATGCGATCCTCTGGATCTGGGTGCTGAACCCCGAGTTCGGGCTGATCGACGCCGCCTGGAAAGCGACGATCTCCCCCTGGTTCGGCATCGCCGCGCCCGCATGGCTCACCAACGAGCACTGGGTGAAGCCGGCCCTGATCCTGATGGGCCTTTGGGGTGCAGGCGGCGGGATGATCCTCTGGCTGGCGGGACTCCAAGGTGTGCCTCAACACCTCTACGAAGCGGCCGATATTGACGGCGCCACCTGGTGGAGCAGGTTCTGGAACGTCACGATTCCCATGCTCACTCCCTACATATTCTTCAACCTGATCATGGGCACGATCGGCGTCCTCCAGACCTTCGAGATAATCTACATCATGACGAAGGGCGGGCCTGTGGATGCCAGCCAGGTGCCCGTGTATTACCTGTTCCAAAACGCGTTCCAGTACTTCAAGATGGGCTTCGCTTCCGCGATCGCCTGGCTGCTCTTTGCCGTGATACTGGCGCTTTCGCTTACTCAGGTCAAGCTCGCCGGCCGGTGGGTGCATTATGAGGGCGAGAAGGGCAAATGACGACTACCCGATTGGAAAACTGGCAGCGGATCAAGCGGCGCAAGGAGCGCATTCGAAAGAGCGTCTGGCACCTCATCCTTCTAATCGGTGCGGTGGTCTTCATCATGCCCTTCATGTGGCTGTTGACCACCTCCTTCAAGGATGAGGACCAAATCTTCAAGTACCCGCCCGTCTGGATTCCCACCCAGCAAGTCCAAATGAAGATCGGCGGGAAGTCGTATGGACTCTCCGCACTGACGATCAACGGCCGCCAGGAAAAGGTTGTGGAACTTGAGGAGCTCGAGGACGGCAGCAAGAAGGTCCGCCCCGTCTCCGGCGGCAAGACCCTCATCGTCCCGAGGTCCGAGTTGACCAAGATCCGCAAGTTCGGGCTCAAATGGGCGAACTACTCGGACGCCCTCGACTTCCTCCCTCCCGAGACCCACAGGGGCCTTTTGTACCTGTGGAACACGGTCTACATCACTCTCCTCAGCATCCTCGGCACTCTCTTTTCGAGTTCGCTGGTCGCTTACTCATTCGCGCGACTTCGCTGGCCTGGGAGGGATCCGCTCTTCCTGGTGCTGCTCGCCACCATGATGCTCCCCCAGGCGGTGACCATGATACCTGTCTTCCTCATCTTCCGAGCGCTCGGATGGGTGGATACCCTCAGGCCGCTGTGGGTGCCGTCGTTCTTCGCGGGAGCGTTCAGCGTGTTCCTGTTGAGGCAGTTCTTCATGACCATCCCCATGGACCTCGAGGATGCGGCGAAGATTGACGGCTGCAGCTACTTCGGCATCTACCGGAAGATCATGCTCCCGCTCATCAAGCCCGCGCTGGCAGCCCTCACCATCATGACCTTCATGGCTTCGTGGAACAACTTCATGGGCCCATTGATCTACATCAACTCGCCCGAGAAGATGCCTGTCGCCTATGCCCTCCAGCTCTTCCAGGGAGCGCACCTCACCGAGTTCGGCCTCCTCATGGCCGCCTCGACCCTCGTGGTCATGCCCGTGCTGCTCGTCTTCTTCTTCACCCAGCGCTACTTCATTCAAGGCATCACGCTAACGGGGATTAAGGGATAAAAGATACATCAGGAGGTTTGACGATATGAAGATTCGAACATGCTTGCTGATTCTGATTCTCTGCTGCTCGGTTCTGCAGGCTGCGAGCCTCGAGAAGGATTTCCAGAATCCGCCCGCATCCGCTCGTCCCTGGGTCTACTGGTTTTGGCTAAACGGCAATATCACCAGGGATGGGATCACTGCCGACCTGGAGGCCATGAAGCGGGTCGGGATCGGCGGAGTCCTCATCATGGAGGTTGACCAGGGAGCGCCCGTCGGGCCGGTTGACTTCATGGGTAATCAATGGCGCGAGCTCTTTAAGCACGTCGTCTCTGAGGCAAATCGGCTCGGCCTTGAAGTCAACATGAATAATGACGCCGGCTGGAACGGCAGCGGCGGCCCGTGGATCAAGCCCGAGCAGTCCATGCAGAAAGTCGTCTTCAGCGAGACCGATGTCACTGGTCCTCAGCACTTCGAGGGCGTGCTACCGCAGCCCGAGACGGTCGCCGGTTTCTACAAAGACATTACCGTACTGGCGTTTCCCGCGCCGGGATCATATCGCATCCCGGACATCCAGGTCAGGGCGGCTTATCGGGTCGGCGGCGTCGGCCCGATGCAGGATAGCAATCTCTCACCCGAGATGATCATTCCGCAAGACAAGGTAGTTGATATCAGCGCTCAGATGGATAGTAATGGCAAGCTGACGTGGGACGTCCCATCCGGCAAATGGACGATCGTTCGCTTCGGCCATACCAGCACCGGCGCGCAGAATTCTCCTGCACCGGCGAGCGGCCGCGGGCTCGAATGCGACAAGCTCAGCAAGGAAGGGTCGGAAGCGAACTTCAACGGCATGATGGCCAAGCTGGTTGCCGATAACGGCCCTCACAATGCCTTGGTCGCTACTCATGTGGATAGCTGGGAGAACGGCTCGCAGAACTGGACGGCCCGAATGCGCGAGGAGTTCCGCCGGCGACGAGGATACGATCTCTTGCCCTTCCTCCCGGTGATGACGGCCCGGGTCGTCGGCAGTCAGGAGATATCCGACCGCTTCCTATGGGACCTCCGACGCACGATCTCCGAACTCGTCGTCGAGAACTACGCGGGCCACATCCGCGACCTTGCCCATGCGAATGGCCTGAGGTTCACCATCGAGGCATACGGCAGCCCGTGTGATAATATCCCTTACGCGGGTATGGCCGATGAGCCCATGGGCGAGTTCTGGGATCCAGGCGGCGCAATGGAGACCTGCCGAGGCATGGCCTCTGCCGCCCATATCTATGGCAAGCCTATCGTCGGGGCGGAGGCATTCACCGCCGGCGGTCAGGAGCGATGGCTCCAGCATCCGGCTTCGATCAAGGCGCTCGGCGACAAGGCGTTCTGCGAGGGGATCAACCGTTTTGTCTTCCATCGCTATGCCATGCAGCCCTGGACCGACAACCGGGTCCCCGGCATGACCATGGGCCCTTGGGGGCAGCACTATGAGCGAACGAATACCTGGTGGGAGCTGACTCCCGCCTGGCACAAGTATCTCTCCCGCTGCCAGTATATGCTGCGGCAGGGATTGTTCGTCGCCGATATCTGCTATCTCCAAGCCGAAGCGCCTCCGCAGGCCTTCCGAGGGCTCAATCGCCAGGGGGGCTATGAATGGGACGAGTGCAGTGCCGACGTCGTACTCGATCGGATGTCGGTCAAGGACGGCCGGCTCGTCCTCCCGGACGGCATGAGCTATCGTGTATTGGCCCTATCGAATTCACGGCAAATGACGCCTGGCCTGCTTCGCAAGATCAAGGATCTGGTAGAGGCCGGCGCAACCATCGTCGGCCCTCGACCTCAGAGGTCTCCCAGCCTGAGCGACTATCCCAGGTGCGATGAAGAAGTAAAGCAGCTTGCCGACGAGCTTTGGGGCAACGGCGAACAGGGAGAGCACCCCTTCGGTAAGGGACGCGTGATCTGGGGAATCGCGCCCGAGAAAATCCTCGACCAATCGGGGATTCGGCCTGATTTCAGCAGCCCTCAAAGATTGCGCTACATCCATCGAGTAAAGGGCGATACGGACATATATTTTGTCGCCAACTCCCAGCCGAATAACGTGTCGGCTAAGTGCTCCTTCCGAGTGACCGAGATGATACCTGAGTTCTGGTGGCCGGATACTGGACGAATCGAACAAGCTGCGATCTACGAAGAGAAGGACGGCCTCACCAGTGTTATGCTGTCGCTGCCGCCGAGCGGCTCAGTATTCGTGGTTTTCCGTGAGGCGATCGGCGACCGCGATCACATCACGAGCGTAACCCATAACGGCAAGCCCGTATTTCGCACTGAAGAGCAAGTGCCGAAGATCATCGTTCAGAGGGCCGTCTATGGGGTGCTCGACGATCCGGCGAAGACTCGCGATGTTCGCGAGAAAGTGCTGAAGATAGTAGACAGCGGCCAGACCAGCTTCCAGGTTTCCGAGATGGCAGCCGGCGACGACCCCGCTTATGGCATCGTGAAGACCCTGATCGTCGAGTACACGGCCGATGACAAGTCCGTTACCGCCACTGGAACAGACCCCGACACCATTGACCTTGCGGCGCCTCCGCAGGCTCAGCTTGCCTGCGAATTACAGGGTAGTAAGCTCACTGCCTGGCAGCCCGGGAAGTACACGCTCGTCCGAGCCAACGGCAAGAGGACACAGATCACCATTCCAGCCATCCCGTCCCCCGTGGAGATCGCGGGCCCCTGGACGGTGACCTTCCCCCCGAACTGGGGTGCGCCCGAGAGCATCACCCTCGACCGCCTGATCTCGCTGTCAGAACACCCCGATCCCGGCGTGAAGTACTTCTCCGGCACGGCCGTCTATCGCACGTCGTTCGACGTGCCGAAAGACCTCCTGGCCAATGGACGCCTGCTTAGTCTGGACCTGGGGGACGTGCAGGTGATCGCACAAGTCAAGCTCAACGGCAAAGACCTCGGCATCCTGTGGAAGTCGCCGTTTTCCGTGGATGTGACGGACATGCTCCGCCCGACTAACGACCTCGAGGTCAAGGTAACCAACCTGTGGCCGAATAGATTGATCGGGGACGAGCACCTCGCCGAAGACAGTGACCGCAATCCCAACGGCACGCTGAAGGCATGGCCTCAATGGCTTCTGGACGGCAAGCCCAGTCCCACTGGCAGGCATACCTTCACAAGCTGGCGGCTCTGGAAGGAGAATGATAACCTGCCCAAGTCCGGTCTGATCGGCCCTGTGGTCCTCGAACCGGCGTATCAAGTGGCGGTCGAGTAAGCTGCCCTATTCTTCCAGGCATTTGGTTCGTCCGACGAACGACAGGTCGTCCAACTCGCCGAAATGGTCTCTGAACAGCCGGTAGTAAAGCAGTTCTTCCTTGCTTCTTAGCGTACTGCCGTCGGGCAGCCGGTGTTCGTTCTCGAACTCCTGGTCGGTTATGTAATCTGACGCATAGCTTTCCAGCAGATCGCCGATGCCCGAGCCTTCCCAGAACTTGGATTTCCTGCGAGCAAGGATTGCCTCGGGAAGCAGACCTTGCAGCGCCTGACGAAGTACCCATTTCTGGACGACCTCGCCATTCCGATGGATCTTGTACTCACTCGGAATGCCGAGCGTGAAGTCAACCAGATCGCGGTCCAGGAATCCCGTGTGAACGGTCAACCCGTGGGCCGCGGAACACCGATCCACCCTCTGAAGAGCTGTGTTGTGAAGGCGGTTCGTGATGTCCACCAGTTCGTCAGCCAGGAGCGTGGGATCCACATCCGTCAGATAGTCATACCCTGCAAATAGCTCATCACCGCCCTCACCCGAAAAGACGGACGGCACGTAGTCGGCCGCAAGCTTGCCTACCAGATAGTTCATCACGCTCGATCTGACAAGCAATGCATCGAATGACTCCAGATGGTAGATAACGGCGGGCAGTTCTTTGAGTATGTCGCTCACGGTTACCCGCATCTCATGATGCTCGCAGTCCAGTGCAGCGGCTGCAAGCCGTGCATACTCCAGGTCGTCGGCTCCATCGATCCCCACAGAGAATGTGTGGAACTCGGTCAGTTCCTGGCGGGCCAAGGCCACCATTGCACTCGAATCCAGTCCACCGGATAGCCATGCTCCGGCTTCCAGGCCGATTGCCAGTCGCTTGGCAACTGAGCGATCCAGGCAGTCGCGTAGTTGGGCAACCACATCTTCCGCCGGTTTATCTTCCGGCTCGCGCTTGGTTATGGCTTGATAGCAGACCATCCCTTGCCTAGGATCGTAATAGTGACCCGGCGGGAACTCACGGATATTCTCCGCCCAACCCAGGAGGGCCTTGACCTCCGAAGCATAGCATCTCACTCCGTCGTATACGCCTTCGTACAGGGGAGCCACACCTATCGGATCGCGTGCGGCGAATAGGCCGTTACTCCCTGCAATGATGAGAGCGAACGGTCCATCCAGGTCCCTGACAAACTCCGGGCCGCGCTTGAGGTAAAGACTCTCCAGCGCCTGCTGTGGACTATGAGCCTTGGGGCACAACTCCAGCCAGTTATACACAAAGCCGTCCATTACCACCCCATGGCGGGTAAGCGATTCACATTGTATGCTCTGGCGTGGCGGCCACACCTGCCCCTGAGTCGAACGCTCGAACTCGTAGACGATCGGGCCGTCGCTTCCTCTATGTGCGATCTTGCCCAGATGCTTCTTCACGAGCTTAGAACTGCCCGCCCGGTCAATCGCCACTATGCCTGCCATCACATTCCTCCCTTGCTGCCTGTAAGTTGTACGCTTGCCCGCAAACGCTTTGGTTGTTCCGATAAGCCGGGCAGCATGCACAACCTCTCCGATTCGCTCAGGACCCGCTTCTTCAGCGGATCAACCGCATAGACGGCGCCGTCTATGACTTTGGTGCGCACCGTTCCGGCGGCGAACGTATTGCCGCGAAGTTGGGGCGCGTCCAGGATGCCTGTCTTTATTGCATGAGCGAGCAACCTCGGACAGGCAAAAGGATCGGCGTCCCCGTTTCCAAGGCTCTGCATCGCCGCCAGCAAGACCCTGGCCTCGGACAGCAGCTCATCTTTACGCTCCCTGACCAGTGGATCCAGCGTCATATCAGGCATCCCAAACAGGGAATTTCTGAGCGCCCCGTGCACGATCTCACAGCTTTCGATCACGTCCTCGGGGGTCGCGGCATGGTCGCCCTCACAATAACCCACTACGTGGATGATGTCGGGTTTGAGCTGCATCGCCAGCACCGTTGATGCCGATAGCTGCCCCTTCGCAATGTTCGGGCGCGGCGACAGGTGCAGTAGTCCGGCTCTTACCTGCCTGTAGCTGACGAAGTGATCGTCATGCAGAGTGCTTATGAGCTGTATCTTCGCCAGCATCTTGGCCAGATCCATGGCGCCGTATGTCATCGGCGGCGAGTTGAACATATATTGGGCGATGTAGTGCCTCACGCCCATTTTCTTGGCATTGTAAGCAGCGAGATAGGCCATGACGACGGCGATCGTATCGTGCGCGTCGCGCATGCTCCAGTGATGCGACTCATTCACCTCCACTGGGATGCCTCTCTCGCCATACCAGCGCATCGCTTCCTGGTTTTCCCTGATCGCCCGTGACGGCGTGCGTTTCGATCGCCCATCGAGCGTGCTATACCAGCACAGCGGAATCGCTCCCCAGGCATTGTTGATGGTTTCAGTCGCCAGCTCAGCCCATTTCACCAGGTCTCTGGTGCCGCTGTAGATGCGCAGTAGGGGATAATTGCCTCGCCTGCTGGCACGATATATTCGCAGCAGGTCGTCACGAGTCCTTACCGGCACTCCTCCAGCGCCGTCCAACTTTGGATCCATTTCGTCCGGCCGGAACAATGACTCCTGAGCGTTCTGATCCGGGGCAATCGAGATGACGTCCACAACCCCCGACTTCGCTATCTTGCGGACTCCCGCAACTGTCTTTTCCAGGCTTGGGAGGCCGAAATGGTGGCGCAGAAGCGGATAACGGCGCTTGCCGTTCAACCGCGCGATGCACGTATCGCCCTTGACTTCCGACGATTCCGGGCGCCGGTCCGCATCCAGGTAGGCCCACACGTCCTGAGGGTTTTCGAGGCCGCTGAAGCAGCGTTCGAACCACCCAAGCTGCTCGGCAACCTTGCACACCGGGGGAGTGCCGCCGAAGACAAACCGCCTGTCTGCCAGACCCTCGGCCTCCAGCTTCTCCCTGAGTTCCGCAAGCAGCGGTTCTGCGACTTCGGGGGTGAGCCTGTAGCTCACTCCGACAATCTCCGGGTCATGCTGCTTGATCGCTTCCGCGAAAGCGCTGATCGGAGCCGCTGCTCCCAGGAATTCCGTGCGGTAGCCTAGGTCTTCAGCGACGTCGAGAAATCCAAGAACTCCCGCGACGTGGACGCAGTTTCCGATTGCTCCTGCGACGATTGCTCGTTCCATTGAGGATCCTCCCCCTCCAATATGAACCGTCTGATCTGCTTCAGGCTCTTCCCGGCCAGTCCCAGATGCTCGGCGGTTCGTCCGATTTCCCAGAAGTTCGTGCCGAGAAGGACGGAACCCAGCAGTATGATCGAGTCTATGGCCGGCGTAACAACTCCCACCTGCCTGCCAAGTGAGGCTATGGGGACAAGACTCATGGGTATGTCTTCGGTGATATAGCGATGGAATACGGTTTTCGGAGCTTTGATGCCGTCATATCCGCGATTCGCCCGCATTGCCTCATGGAGCGTGCGCCCGGCGGCATCGTAGGCAACATACAGCCACTCCCGGGCCGTCATTGCCCGGAATCCCAGTGCTTCCGCGACTGCCACCCGTTCCTGGTCCATCTTCTCCAGAATCAGCGACATAGTCGCAGTGATTCCCTCCGTGTAATAGTCAAAGTCACCGTTCGTGCTCTCGATTCTTGCAGCGTTGAGCACGGTGACCGCCGGATGGAAGATCGCACCGATGTTGTCGAGGCTGGTCTTCATCACATTGTCGCCCGGTACGAATTGCGGAAAGGCAGTCCTTAGCGCATTCACGACCTCGGGCGTTCGGTGAGCAGGCAGAGCCGCCACCGGTATGCTGTTCTTTATGCGGAAGATCCTTGTCTGCGCAGGATTGATGGAGCGGCTGGCGTAGATGAAGGTCTGTGCTTCCGCCACTATCACTTCCGCCTTGCACCCGGAATCGCGGATGACTTTGTGGACCTCGAGTGCCCCGCCGGTTCGGCCGGGGTTCAGCACCACCATTTGGCCGTCGGAGAGATGGGGGGCGATCTGGCTGCCGATGTACCCATGACCGGTTGCCGGCACGACAACCATGAGGACATCCCGTCCCCGGATTGCCTCGGCCGGGTCCGACGTCACTACCTCCAGCTTGGCAAATCCGGACGGAATCAGATTCGGGGAATCTGTGACGATCTCGAGGCCGCCTGCCGCCTTAATCGGCCGTATGCGGTCTTCTCCACGATTGTAAAGACTGACATCGTGGCCCATCAGGGACAGGTGACCGGCCATAGCCGTTCCACCGTGTCCGGCGCCCAGGACAGCAAATCTCGAACGTTTCTCACTCTCCATGCCTGTTCTCCCTTCTCACATTGCACAATAGAATGGCGCCGAGTAGAGAACCGAGGAGGCATGGTAGAAGAAGTGGAAACGGTGAGGCCGTTTCACGACAAATGGCTGCACCGTCTGACGACTGTGACGGCACAAGCGTCTTCCTCCACGCCTGCGAAGTTAGCTGACGGGCTGGGATCGGAAGAGTGACCCCTCCCCAATACTACAGGGACTAGCCCCAACCGAACGGTTTCTCCGCTCCTGTTCCATAGGACTCGGCGCCAAATTGTGATCAGGTCACCGCCGGCTCAAGAGTTCTTGCAGGCTTCCCAAATGCACCTCATAGAACTCGTCTACCAGCATCAGAATCTGTGCGATTCTTTGACCCCTCAAGCTATATATACGAACATTTCCGTTCGCTCGTCTCACAACAACTCCGGCTCTCAACAGCGCCGATAGGTGCTGCGAAGCCATGGATTGCTTCAATCCGACCTGCTCTGCGATCTTATTCACCGATGCAGGCCCTTCTGCAAGAACCTCCAATATGTGCAGCCTGGCCGGGTTCGCCAGTGCTTTGAACATCACGGATCCGAAATTGCGTTCTTCAGGTGCCATGGGCTCATATCCAAAATTACTCCATCGCAATATTACCATACTCCAATAAGTGTGTCAACACCTTTTCCCCCCCACTCATCGCCGATTAGGTATAAATACCGGTTTTTCGGAAAAGAGGGATTTTGCCCCTGCAGGCGGTATAATGGTAAAAAGGCGTGCTGAAACTTGCATAGCTGATTCTGGGCACGAAAGTCGGATTACATTTTGGCTCGGGGGTGTAGTAAACGAAACTCTCGAAAGTGCTAGTGCTCGCCCTGTTCCTCGTTCTCATCTTCAACCTGGTCGCCGCGGCTGACCCCGATGACGAAAAAGGCCCTCCTGATCTCTCCAAACTCGCCATAACGGACACCAAGCCATGGTCGAGCCCACTAATGCCCGTATTCCGCGTCGCCGCGAAGAAGTACGACGTTTCGCTGCCTCTTCTTCTCACACTCGGCTATTTCGGAAGCAATTTCGAAAATAGGGGCGGCGCTCCCACTATCGAAGGTGGCTATGGCGTGATGGCGCTTCGCGACAACTGGCTTGGCGCCAAGTCGCTGAGACACGGAGCATCCAGGATCCATTCCACCGCGCAGGCCTTGAAGATCGACCCCGCCGCCAATATCATGGCTGCAGCGGCAGTCCTGGATTCCTATGCGACCGATATGGGCATTGATCGCTCGAAGGGATTGGAGGCGTGGCTCGACCCGGTGATCGCATACGCCGGCCTGGACGAAGAGAACGCCAAATACTTCGCCTCGGAGGTTTTCGATAAGTTGAGGGCCGGGTTGGATTACACGAACGCCGCAGGCGAGCGGTTCCAGTTCGATCCGCAGGACATCGGATCAGTCAACCCGGAATCCTTGCTGCCGCCGGATGTCGTGCCTGCCTGGCAGCTTCAAAGGCATGTTGGAGGCGCCATCGAGGCTTCTCCCTCCCTCAACACTTCATCGGTTGGCCGGCATGGTAAGACTGCGCTCAACCCGCTTTCCGCCGATTATGGTCCGGCCGTCTGGGATCCCGCGGCGAGCTGCAACTACACCGCCGTCTACTGTGCGAAGGATACCGTAGTCTGCCATACCATTGAAGGCAGCGCCGCGGGTGCCAGATCGTGGTTCAAGAACTGCAATTCGCAGGTATCGGCTCACTACGTTGTTTCCGAGGCCGGCGGCGTCTGGCAGTGCGTGGATGAGGATTACAAGGCCTGGCATGTGAGCTGCTACAACTCCAGGGCGATCGGCATCGAACACGAGGGTTATGCCGCTTCGTCGAGCCACCCCCATAGCCTCTATGACGCGTCCGGCCTCCTGACTCGCGATATCTGCAATAGCTGGGGAATTCCCAAGGAGAAACGAACCGTTGGCCCCGGAGTCCTCGGCCACATAGACATCACTCGCTGCTGCTGCGGCACTCATACTGATCCCGGCAATGGCTGGGATTGGGACTACTACATGGGCGTGGTCAGGGGCGCTCCGCCTCCACCCGCCTGGTCGGCTACCTACCATGCGCAATCCTATCCATCCAGTATGACCGCCGGCGCAACCGCCATTGCATGGGCTGAGTTTACTAACCAGGGCACAGGAACCTGGAATCATGCCCTCACGAAGCTGGGCACTTCAAGCCCGCAGGACCGATCGAGCCCATTCTACAATTCAGCGAACTGGATTGGTCCAAACAGGCCGACCGAGGTTGACCAGAGCACCGTCACCACCGGTCAGGTAGGGCGATTCACCTTTATCCTGAAAGCCCCGACGGCTCCGGGAACTTACGTGGAGCATTACAAACTGGTCGAGGAAGGCGTCACCTGGTTCGGCCCTGAGATCACCTGGACGATCACCGTGACTGCCGCGACTGGGAATATCACCGGCACAGTCCGCAATTCGGCCGACGGCCAGCCGATCTCCGGGGCGACGGTGGCAGTCTCGGGCGGGCCGTCCACGACGACCAATAGCTCGGGGGTCTACACCATCAACGGCATCAACGCCGCCACCTACACCATCACCGCCTCGAAGACCGGCTACAACCCGTCGAGTTCCTCGGTCACCGTCAATGCCGGCCAGACTACTACCAAGGACTTCTCCCTGACTCCGACCGACACCACGCCGCCGAGTGCTCCCACAGGACTCACGGCGACGGCCGTTTCACCTTCTCAGATCAACCTGAGCTGGACGGCCGCCACCGATAACGTGGGTGTCGCGGATTACAGGGTATACCGCAATAGCGTGCAGGTTGGGACGACCGCAGGAACGACGTTCCAGGACAACGGCCTGGCAGCGGACACTTTGTATAGCTACTATGTGATCGCCCGTGACGCGGCGAACAACCTTTCGCCGGCCTCGAATACCGCCAGTGCCACGACTCTCCCCGGTGCAGTGCCGATCTTTGAGGACGGCTTTGCCAATCTCAATTACTGGGAGGCCATCGTTCAGAGTCCCATGCCGGGCCCTTATCTTCCCATCGTCATATCGGACAAGAACCATAACACTTTCGCGGGAGTAAACGCCCTGAAATCGCTGAATTCCTCCGACCCGAATCAGGGCTGTCTGATAGGGCATACGTTCGATCCGCCATTCGGCGCGGCGAAGTTCGAAACCTACTTCTTCGACGGCACGGATTTGGGCTACAGTGCTGAGTTCGAGGGCAGCACCGAGGGCTGGCTTAGCTACACTCTGGCTTATGCCACCCTGACCAGTGTCGGCGGCGGAGTCAGCGGCAGTTGCCTCCAGGCCACCGACGGCGGTTGGACCGCCGGTTGCTACAGGGAGGTTGCGACCGGTTTCACGATCGGCGAAACCTACTCGGCATCCATGTGGTGCAAGTGGGCGCCGCCTCCATCGGGAAAATCGTACACTACCGCCCCCCGATTCTTTGTCGAATTTCATGATGCTTCGGGTGGCGTGATCAGGACCGACTACTCGGGCAATATCAACACTGACAACAACTGGCATCAGTACAGCGCGTCCGGAACCATTCCATCCGGCACTGCGAAGATATGGATCGGACATTGGGGAATCCTCGGGGCTACCAGTACCCACTCCTACTATGCCGATTCTATGGTCTTCACGACAAAAGTTAGCAATGGCAGCCGCCAGGGCCTGCAGGTCCGATGCCATACCCCGGACGGAGGCCTGAAGGCGATCTACTACGTCGGCTGCTACTCAGCAGGCGGACCGACCGATTCGCCGAAGAACTACAGCGTGGGCTACTACAAAGTCTGCGGCTCCGGCTGCACCGGCTGGTATTGGACCTACAACGTCAAGGCTCGAACCACCGGATGGCATAAGTTCACGCTGGACTTTCTGCCGTATACCGGAACCGGTGATGTCAAAGCATACATTGATGGCACGCTCGTCGCCACCCTTGATCGGACGCCTGATACACAGACCTACGGGTTGAATATGGTGGTCTATGGCTTCCACTATCGTGTGAACTACGAAGCCGCATACGATGATGTGGCCATGTACGCCACTCAGCCTTATCCCGCCCCAACAATGGGCGTGCCGCAGGCGCTGGGAGCTACCAGTATTCGCTGGAATTTCACCGACAACTCGAACAACGAGTTCGGTTTCAAGGCAGTCGATGCCGCCAACGCCATCAAGGGTACCACGGGCGTCCTGGATGGCACCGGCTCGGCGGGCTTCATAGACGAGGGCGGTCTAGCGCCGAACACCCTGTACACGCGAACCATCAAGGCGTTCAATGGGACGCTGGACAGTTGGAACTCCAGCCCGGCGACGAACTGGACTCTCTCCAATCCTCCCAGCTCGGGCAATGTCACGTGCGACCACGTCACCGGCAATTGGAGTAAGGAGCCCGACCATCAGTTTACGGCGGTTGGAGGATTCGGCGTAGGCACGGTGTCCGGCTACCGATACGCATGGGATCAGTCGGAAACTCATTCGTTCACCGGCTCTGAGGCCGTTTGGGACTCGGGCGACCTGCTCCTAGCTGCCTCGGATGAGGGCGAGTGGTATCTGCACGTTCAGGGGTACAACGGCGAAGGCGTCACGAACGGAACGCTCGATCTGGGGCCGTTCAAGTATGACGGCACTCCTCCACTGAACCCGACGTCGGCTGTGGAGACAAACGGAGCAGAGTCGGAAGTCTGGCAATCAACCGTTTCCGACCCGTCATTCACCTGGAGTGGAGCATCGGACGCCATGTCCGGGGTCGCCGATTATCTAGTCTACTTCGGCCCGGATGAGGGCGGCACATCCGAAACAGCGGTCACCTTGGCCGCTTATGTTCCGCCTGCGGTCTCTACGGGCACGAACTACCTGCGAGCATGCGCCAGAGACGAGGCCGGCAATGAGGCTGACGAATGGGTGACCCTCTTCACCTTCATGTATGACGGCAGCGTTCCGGATACTCCGGCAGTCTCTGACGACGGCCCGTTCAGCGGATCGGCAACCAAGCTCCATGCCACCTGGTATTCCACTGATGCCGATTCCGGGGTCGCCGAGTATCAGTACGCGGTCGAAACCTCCCCGGGAGCCGCCGATGTCGTCGGTTGGACTTCAGCCGGCACGGACGGCGAGAGCATCATCACAATCCCCGACCCTGGACTGAGCATGGGCGCAACTTACTTCATATCGGTGAAAGCGAAGAACGGTGCGGAAGCATGGAGTGACGCCGGCTCATCGGACGGCATCCAGCTCGCCGAAGCCGCCGCCAGCATCAGCAATGCCAAGGAGCGCGAGGACTCCGGATCGGTGGGATTGGCGAACAAGATAGTCACAGCCGCGTTCTCCGGCAGCTTCTACATCGAAGAGGCTGATCGGTTCTCCGGCATACTGGTGCTCGGACCTCCGCCGGCCGGAGCTGATCCGGGCGCCCTGGTCTCAGTCGGTGGGGTCATGGGGCTGAACGCCGGTAACGAGCGGGCAATCCTCGACCCGGCCGTGATAGTCGAATCCGCCGCCGATCCGGGACGCATACCGCCTCCGCTCTTCATTTCCGGACGATACCTGGGCGGCGCTGACTTCAATGCCTACACGCCGGGTGTGACGGGCGGCCAGGGCCTGAATCAGATCGGCCTGCTCGTCAGCATCTTCGGGCGGATTACGTCGGTCGGCGAGCAAGAGATTCAGGTCAAGATCGGCCTGAGTGACGAGCCGATTGATGTCATCGCATCCAGCCTGGATCTGAGCGGCTACTCTGCCGATGATTATGTGATCGTTACGGGGATCGCTTCCCTTGAGGTGGACGGCTCGGTTCTCAAGCCGATAATTCGAGTCTCCGCCGACGATGGCATTCAGGAAGTTCCCTAAACAATGCTAGGTATGGAGGCCCCGCCGGGGGCCTCCATACCTACCTTCCTCTCTCCCTTTCTCCCACTCTCTCCTCACTCCGTACTTGAGCCGCTTGCCTTTCAAGAATGGCCTCAGCTATAATGATTGAGGCTTCGCGCCGGAAAGGAAACATCCACTGGAACAGAGAGTTGACCTCGAGCGCATCAGGACGCTCAGAATAATATCAATCATCCTCATGGGTGTGGTCACCGGTGTACTGAGCGGTCTTCTTGGAGTCGGCGGCGGATTCGTCCTCGTGCCGATGATGGTCTACCTCCTTGGCATGAATCAGCACCGTGCGCACGGGACCTCACTCGCCGTGATTTCGATGGTAGTCCTATCCAGCGCCATATTCTACAGCCGTCATGGTCATGTTGATTGGCTGGTCGCCATGGAGATGATGATCGGCGGTGTGGTCGGGGCGGCGATTGGCGCCAAAGTCTGCACGCTGATATGCGCCAGGAGGCTCAGGCGACTGTTCGGAATTCTTATGATTCTGGTCGGGCTCAGGATGCTCTATGGGGCGGCATGGGCATACGCCGCGCATCCTGTAGTCGCAGGCCATGTGATCTCTCCCTATCATCTCTGGGGCGGCTTGATGGTGGTCGGGATAGGCTTTATTACAGGTATTCTCAGCGGCATATTCGGTATCGGCGGCGGTATCGTAATGATCCCGGCCATGGTTCTGCTGCTCGGCTTCGCCCAGAAAACTGCCCAGGGGATATCGCTTGCAGTGATCATTCCCGTCTCTATCTCCGGCGCGCTCATCCACAGCAGACAAGGCACTGTCCGATGGGGCACCGCTGTCTGGCTGGGGGTCGGAGGCATTCCGGGCGGGCTGATAGGCGCTCGGGTTGCCAACCTCGAGGTCAGCGATCTTGCGCTCCGAGGGATGTTCGGCGTCCTCACGCTCGTCGTCGGCATTCTGATGGCCCGCAGGGGGTCCAGCGCTTGATTGACACATTTGGCAGCCGGTCGTTATACTCATTTGCGAATGAAACCCAATGCATCGGGAAACAGCATAATCGGTGTTGACCTGGGCGGAACGAACGTCCGGGCGGCAGTCGTCACGAAGGACGGCCGCATAGTAGGAGAAGGCCGTCGCCCCTCACTGGCGATGGAAGGCCCCGATGTCACTATCCCGGAGATCGTCCTCGCCATTCGGGATGCCATGAGCGATGCCGGCGTTCAGGCCAAGGACGTTTGCGGCATAGGCATGGGCGTCCCCGGCAGGCACAAGTCCAGGGAAGGCATCGTGATCTGGTCGCCGAACTTCAAGGACTGGGGCGGTCTCCAACTTCTTGCTCCCATACGAGAGCAGATCGGCGCGCCCGCCTACATGGGCAACGATGTGAACGTTGCCGCCCTCGGTGAGTTCAGGTTCGGCGCTGCCAAAGACGTGAATAGCATGGTCATGATGACCCTCGGCACGGGCATCGGCGGCGGAATAATCCTCGACGGCAAGCTCTGGCTCGGCGCGAACGAGGGTGGGGGAGAGATCGGCCACCAGATCATCAATCCGAACGGCGGGCTCTGCGGCTGCGGAAACTTCGGCGACTTGGAGAGCGAAGCCAATCGGGACGCGATCATCGAGCGAGCACGGCGGAAAATGTTCCTGGGACGAACGACGATTCTGACCGAGGGCCTGGAAACCAAGTTCCTGGATCTCACTCCCGCCATGATCGCCGAAGCCGCGAACAAGGGTGATGCGCTCGCGATAGAGGTTCTGGAAGAGACAGGATACTTCGTCGGCATCGGCGTCTCGAACGCCATCAACTTCCTGAACGTTGAGATGGTCGTCATCGGCGGCGGGATCTCGCAGGCCGGGGCGGTGCTTTGGGATGCAATCATACGGACGGTTCACGCGAATGCCCTTATCGAGGCACTCGAGGTCTGCCGGGTAGTGCCTGCCGCCCTCGCGGATGACGCGGGCATCATGGGCGGAGTAGTCCTCGTCCTGCAGGAGATGGAAGAATGCGAATGACGAAACAGACCGCCGTCAAAGACGACGGCCGCCGAATAGTCTACTACTCGTTCCCCAAGGGCAACGAAGCACCAAGCACTAAGCACCAAGCACCAAGCACCAAGCACGAAAGGAAATGAGTTGTCTGAACTGCGCTGGCATCCACTTCTCCAGGAATGGGTGATCACGGCCACTCATCGCCAGGAACGGACTTTCTTCCCGCCTGACGACTATTGCCCTCTCTGCCCCACCAAGGAAGGCGGGTTCCCCACCGAGGTCCCCGCTTCGGACTACGAGATCGTTGCCTTCGACAACAAGTTTCCATCCCTCCAGCGCAAGCCGCCGAAGCCTTCGGTTCAAGGCTCGGATCTCTACAAAGTCAGGCCGGCATCGGGGGCATGCGAGGTGGTCCTCTATTCGCCCCGCCACGGCGGCACTCTTACGGACGCGAGCGAAGAAGAGATAGAGCAACTGATATATGTCTGGACCGACCGCTATCAGGAGCTCGGAGCTCTGGATTACGTGGATTACGTGTTCATTTTCGAGAACAAGGGTAAAGAGATTGGGGTGACGCTCACTCATCCCCACGGGCAGATATACGCTTATCCGTTCATACCACCTGTGGTTGCCAGGGAGCTTGCGTCTTGCCTGGAGCATAAGAAGAATACGGGCAATTGCCTGTTGTGCGATATTCTGGAGGAGGAGAAGCGCGACGGCAGAAGGATCGTCGCTGGGAACGAGCATTTCACGGCCTTCATTCCCTTCTATGCCAGATATCCGTATGAGGTGCATATTCTGCCCAAAGAGCATCGCACGTCCCTGCCCGAGTTCTCAGAGGCGGAGAAGAGATCGCTCGCCGGGATGCTTAAGACCGTCTTGTCGAAGTATGACAATCTATGGGGGTTTTCCCTGCCGTATATGATGGTATTACATCAACAGCCGACCGACGGCAAGGAACATGACTATCATTTTCATATTGAATTCTACCCGCCGTATCGGACCGAGAAGAAGCTGAAGTACCTTGCCGGATCCGAGGCGGGTGCAGGCGCTTTCATAAACGACACACTGGCCGAAGAAAAGGCTGTAGAACTTCGCGAGACGGAGCCGAAGACCTGATTCATCAAGTCTCCGCTCGCATTTGGGAGAGCGTATGAGTGGAGATTCCAAACGCGTAAGATTCGTAGAGCCCAAACCCGCTGGATTTCACGTATATGGCCTTGTGAAACTTCCCCGACTCGGCCTCCCCATCCTGGGCACCATACTCAGAAACAGAGGCTTCGATGTCCGAGTCTATTGCCAGGACATTCAGGAGATAGACTATGCCGACCTCTATCAATCTGACCTCGTGGGCATTTCCGTCACCACCTCCACCGCTCCCGGCGGCTATCAGCTTGCCGACCGCCTGGCTCAAAGAGGGATACCGGTTGTCATCGGCGGCCCGCACGCGACGTTCTTGCCCGACGAATCTCTGCAGCACGCTCCCTACTGCGTCCGCGGGGAAGGCGAAGAAACGATCGTTGAGCTGATGGACCGCCTCATGGAAGGCGCCGAACCTGACGATGTAGCGGGGCTCTCGTATCTCCGGGATGGCGAGGCTCGGCACAACCCCGGCCGCGACCTGGTGCATGATCTGGATTCCCTGCCGTTCCCCGATCTGAGCCTCATTCACGGCCATCGCCGCATTAAGATCAACCCGGTTCTGACTTCCAGGGGCTGCCCGTTCGACTGCACGTTTTGCTCGGTTACAGAAATGTTCGGCCACAGATACCGCCTCAGGAATTCCGACAGCGTCATCGAAGAGCTGAAGCAGTGTACGGCCAAACAGACTTTCTTCTATGACGACAACTTCGCCGCAAACCGGACCAGGGCCAAGGTGCTCTGCGAGAAACTGATCAGATCGGGGTTGACCGCCGGATGGTCCGCGCAGGCGAGGGTTGATGTCGCTGAGGATGAGGAACTGTTAAGGCTGATGCAGAGAAGCGGCTGCTTCATGCTGTATGTCGGTCTGGAGTCCGTCAACCCTGTCACGCTCGATGCCTTCAATAAGCACCAGAAGGTCGAAGAGATAGAGGAATGCATTCGCAAGCTGCATAAGTATAACATAATGGTTCATGGGATGTTCATCACCGGCGCGGACGATGATGAACCGCAGACCATCCGTGACACCGTCAAGTTCTCGCTGAAGAACAAGATTGACACGGTGCAGTTCTCAATGCTGACGCCCATCCCGGGAACCAGATTATACCGGCAGCTTGATAAGGAAGGCAGGATATTCAGCAAGGACTGGACGCTATACGACGCGCATCATGTGGTGTTCGAGCCGAACAAGATGACTCCGTATGTCCTCCAGAAGGAGACCGTCAGGGCCATGAAGCAGTTCTATGCCCTGTGGCAGTGCCTCAAGCCGTTGTTCCGCTTCAGGTTTGTGTCTGCGGTCCTTCGCTACTACGGGAACCGTCAGGTCAAACGCTGGGAGATAGCGAACAAAGACTTCGTGGAGTGGGTCAGATCGCTTGGAGCGCGCACCAGGGAATTGACGGCCCGAAAGAAACCTGCCGCCGAGTAAGCAGAATAGAAAGACAATTATGGCAGACCTGGAAAACAGAATAGAGACACTCAGTCAGAAGTTCCTCGAAGTCTATGGCGCATCTCCCCAAACGATCGTGAGAGCCCCCGGACGAGTCAATCTGATCGGCGAGCATACCGACTACAATGACGGCTATGTGCTCCCCATAGCTCTGGATCGCGATGTTCTCATCACTGCCTGCCCGTCGAACGAATCGGCGATATGCCTCTATTCCTGCAACTTCGATCGGGTATCAGTGATTTCGCTGGACAATGTCGGTCGTGACAGGGTGAATAGGTGGAGCAACTACACCCGTGGGGTCGTGCAGATGCTGCAGCGCTCCGGCCGGAAGGTACGAGGCGCGAACCTGGCGATTCAGGGCGACATCCCTCACGGAGCTGGACTGAGTTCCTCGGCGGCCCTCGAAGTCGCGTCGGCGATGACGTTCCAGGCACTGAACGACTTCGAAATGGAAGGCGCCGAGATGGCTCTCCTTTGCCAGAAAGCGGAGAATGAGTTCGTCGGAGTCAATTGCGGCATCATGGATCAGTTCATCTCCAGGCTGGGAGAGCGGAACCATGCCTTGTTCGTGGATTGCCGGACCCTCGAGCACGAGACGGTTCCTCTTGCCGAGCAGGGGATAAAGGTCGTTGTCGCGGACTCGATGAAGAAGCGTGGCCTGATGGATTCGGAGTACAACACACGCCGTGCCCAATGCGAGGAAGCCGTTTCACTGCTGAAGGCCTATCTGCCGGGGATCACGGCTCTGCGGGACGTTTCCATAGCCGACCTCAAGAAGTACGGCCGCCAGGTTCCACCGACCGTCCGACGCCGGGCCGAGCACGTCGTCACCGAGAACGACCGAGTCATCAAATCCATTGGTGCCCTCAAGAATGGCGACCTCACCCTCTTCGGCAAGCTCATGAACGAGTCCCACGAGTCGCTGAAAGACTTGTATGAGGTCAGTTGCCGTGAGCTCGATGCCCTGGTCGAGGCCGCGATCAAGATCCCCGGGGTCTATGGCTCGCGCATGACCGGGGCCGGGTTCGGCGGCTGCACAGTGAGCCTCGTGGCGGATGAGGCGGTGGAGACCTTCCTGGAGGAAGTCCCGACTGAATATCGCGCCCGAATCGGCGTTACCCCGACCGTGTATGTTTGCACGCCGGAAAGCGGTGCGGAAGTCCTCACCTACAGCACGGAATGCCCGGAAAGCGAAATAGACGGCTGAACAATTCTGGTCGTTACCGTCGTCATACCAATGTGGAGGATGTTCACACGAAAGCTCTGCTGCTGTGCGTTTGCATGCTTCTGAGTAATCCTGCTTTTTCCGACCAGACCGGCATCCATGAAATGCTCCTGGGCGGCCGGATAATGGGACTTGCGGAGAGCAGGCAGCTCACCCTGAAGTCCGAGGGCCAGGTCCTCAAAGCCCGCGTATCTCCCAACGGCCGATCGGTTGCCTATCTGGCCCGGGATCGGGATGCCACCTATGACCGCTCTGTCTCGATAGTGAAGGCGTCCGGCGGTTCGTCAACTGTATTGGTAAAGGAACGGCAGCGGCCCGACATAACCGAACCGTGGGAGAACTGGATTCCATTCGAAAACCAAATGGATTTTGCCTGGTCTCCCGACAGCCGGTCACTGGCATTTCCAGCCACGTACCTGGACATGCCCGCTGATGTTGCCTATGATCTAAATCCCCAGCCTTGCATTCTGGTCTACAATGCTTCGGGATCCGGTCGTACGATGTTGACGCTCCCGGAGCACACTAGACGTGCCAAGTCTCTATGTTGGAGTCTTGACGGAAGCAAGCTCGCAGCGGTATTGACTATTAATGATTCATCAGGTAAAGAGGGGGAGCGTGACGATCTCGTCGTCTTCAACGTCGCGGCCAATTCTATGCAGACCCTGGCTTCCCATACCAACCTTTGTACGCGACCTGGCGCACGCCCTGAGCTTTATAAACCAATCCTTGAGATTCCTTGGACGTCCCTGACCGTGAAGTCATGGAGCAGCAATGGCAAGCTTGTCCGTTTCACGTCAGAGGGTCTGGAAGACGGCAAAGTAGTGACTTCCATTATGGAAGCGGGACTCGACGGCAAAGAGGCTCGGATGGCTGAGGAGCACTATCCGGATGGACTTAGCCCAGACGGCATGCTGGTCGCATCGGATCCGTGGGCCAAGATCAGGAACCGCACGAATGGTGAGACAACAAAGCTGTTCGAAGAACCCATAAACGCCGAATTCCTTGGATGGGCGCCAAACAGCAAGATCCTCGTTTACCAGCGCCCTCCTCAGGAATTGAAGGACGAGAAGGGAAAGAGAAGTCGTGCCCTTCGGTCGCTCTGGCTGGCGGCGGTTGAAGACAATCCCATCAACCATATGTGCGTAGCTCTTGACTCAGAGCCTGGCAACATACCCACCTGGTCTCGTGACTGTGAGTCAATGGCTTACATATGCGACGGATGCCTTTACCTGGCGCAGTTTAACTCAAGAGAACTCGACATATGCGATAAACTTGCGGCAGGCCTTCCCCTGACTGAGGATGAGGAGAAAGAACTTCTGCTGAACGATGCCAAGATCCTCGGAGCGGGGATGGCCAGGTTCTTGTCGGACTGGGATGACAAATTTCCTGACGCCGAGGATTTCATACAGCAGTTGTTGCCGTATCTGCAAGGACTTGGTGAAAGCCTATTTTTCCGTCCAGGCACTCAGATTATGGCGTTTCAATACTTCCCGCCAAACCTCCCGATCCAATCACCGGGTGATACCATCATGGGCATGTTCGACGTGGGCTATGGGTGGAAGGTGATCCTCTATGTAGACGGCCATGTAGAAGCGGTGCCGAAGTAGGAGGCTCCCATGAAAGCTTTGCTGTTATGCATGTGCATGAGTCTATCTTGCCAAGTATGCGCCGATCAGCCCGGCATCCACCGAATGGTCGTGGGAGATCGTGCGCTTGAGCTGCAATATGCCTTCCCCCTGACCTTCCAGGAGGATGGCGAAGTCGAGTGCGCTTGGATCTCACCGGACGGCAAGTACGTAGCCTACGTTGCCGGCCAGGTCCATCCTGAAGTGGCCAGGCTAGGAATTGTCCGTTCGTCAGGCAGCCGGCCAAGCATCCTTCTCGCTACTCCGCCCGACGGTCTGCAGTCCGAAGAATCGGCGGAGGGGTGGTATCCCGAGGTAGACGCCGATCTTCCGGTTGTCTGGTCTCCAGACAGCAAGCTCATCGCTTTTGGCGCCACCCATGTATCCCCGGATTCAGACGTTTTATTGAACGCTATCCTGGTGATGACGACCACCCACTCCCTGCCGCCGTGCAAATGAAATCACCGGATGGACGGTATACGCGTACGGACAAACCCGGCCTCTATATCCGGGACTGCATAACCGGCGAAGAGAAGGAAATCTTCAAGGAGTTCAGCGGGCACAAACCAAATCGCGTTCCAATATTTCCCGTGGGGCAGGATGGGGGATGTAAAATACCCAGCCACAACTGCGGTAGGCATGTTCGACGTGGGCTATGGATGGAAGGTCGTCCTCTATGCGGATGGTCACGTGCAAGTCGTGCCGAAGTAGCGACATTACCGTTCACTGTTCACTGTTTACTATCCTGCTGCGGGACGTATTTGTAGAAGTTTCCGCTGTTCGGCACCGACTCCAGATAAAGAGCCTTGTATGGCGGCTCCTCCCCCTGCTTTCGATAGATCACAAGGTTGCCGGTAAGTTGGCCTGTCGTGATCACGTTGACCTGCACCGGGCCTCCTGAGAATCGCCAAACCTTGCCGCCGAATGATATGCTTGATGGCAGTCCCGTTGGCGGCTGAGCGGCTGATGGCGGGGGAGGACTCGGCGTCGGCGCTGGAGTCACCACCGGCGGAGGAGTCGGCGTGGGGGCAGTCGGTGAAGGAGGAGCCGGCGGCCTCTTGATATAATCGGCGGGATTCCCGGTCTTGACCTCCGGCCCGATGACTACTGCCTGACCCCTGCTGATGCTCAATGCCACCGAAAATGCCAGCAGGAGTATGAGCAGCACTGCGATCCCCGATATTATCCAGATTCCCCTCGGAATGAGGTCAATTCTGTACACCGCATTCTCCCAGAAGAACCATACCCACAACCAATAAAGGCAAACCCGCCCCTCTTCTTTCCTCTAGCCTCTAGCGTCTAGAAAATGGTACGTGGCAGCACCTCGTCAGGTGCTGCCACGTATTACTGTGTGATAAACTTGTGAACATGCAGTCTATTGAAAGACTTCGGGTATGGGCTCCAAAAGCCCCATCTGGGCTGCCCTCAAGACTGCCTGCACGCGGTTTGAAACGTGCAGCTTGTGATAGATGTTCGTCAGGTGGAAGTCTATGGTCCGCTTGCTGACAAACAACAATCGTGCGACTTCCTTGCTAGACCTGCCTTCAAGAACACGATTCAGCACTTCCACTTCTCGATCCGTGAGAGGCACACTCCCTTCCTTGGAAGCAGTTGACATCGTTGTGGCCATGGCAAGCACTCCCTTCTTAGTTAGGTTTTCAGCATTGCCGGTAACCCGACCCTGAATTACTAACCACTGCCGTCCGCTTCTAATGAGCGGCTCGTATTGCGGGAGCTCCTTGGCTGCCAGATTAGCGATGGCCATCCTATTCTGCATCCATTTAGGAGATACCCAAACTGAACCGTAAGCCAAACATAGTTTTTTCGAAAAATCGTCAAAAAGTTCACCGAGCCCTGCAATGCACACGCTGGGATGAATCACTGCTTGCGATGAGTCTCCTTACCCGACGAAGGAATGGACATCTTTCCAGGCGAATAGGCACTTGTCCGGGTCACGCATCACGGATTACGCATTTCGGAGGTATCTGTGTCCAAGGAATCGCTGGCGGCAAACTCGAGAGAGATCGCAGAAAAGGAATCCAGGGTCAGGAAGTTTCTGAAGGCCGAGGGGCTGAATGCCCTGGTGCTCACCACCCAGGCGAACTTCTGCTGGTTCACTTGTGGCGGGGAGAATCGGATCGCCACCGGCAGTGACCTGGGAGGAGCCTCCGCCGTCATCACGCCAAGGGCGAAATACATCATCTGCGACAACATCGAAGCCCCCAGACTCGAGCAGGAGGAAGTCGGTGCCCAGGGATTCGAGTTCAAAACCTACAACTGGTGGGAAAGCAGCCTCGCCGACGAGATCAAGAAGCTGGGGAAAGAGCACGTCGCGGCCGACTCGCCTATCCCCGGCACGAAGTTGGTGAGCATCAATCCGCTCAGATACTCGCTCACACCCCAGGAGATCAGCCGCTATCGGTGGCTTGGCAAGCAAACTGCCTGGTGCCTTTCCTGCACCTGCCATGAGATCGAGCCCGGCATGAGCGAGCACCAGATCGCCGCCGTCCTCGGGTATAGGATGATCGCTGCCGGCATCGTCCCAAATCTGATCCTCATAGCGACCGACGAGCGCATAGAGAAGTTCCGCCATCCCATCCCCACCGACAAGGCCTTGGAGAGATACGCCATGGTCGTCGCCGGCGCCAAAAAGTGGGGGCTGGTCCTCTCGGCCACCAGGATCGTCCACTTCGGCCCCATTTCCGCCGAGCTCCGCAGGAAGCATGAGGCCGTTATGCATGTGGACGCCGAGTTCATCGCTCGCACCCGGCCCGGCACGTCGGTGGATTTCATATTCCGCAAAGGCATGGATGCGTATGCGCACGCCGGCTTCCCCGACGAGTGGCAGCAGCATCACCAGGGCGGCGCAACCGGTTATGCCGGTCGGGACTACCGTGCGAAGCAAGACTCCAAGGAGGTCGTTCAGCCGAACCAGGCCTTCGCATGGAATCCGTCTATCTCCGGCACCAAATCCGAGGACACGATCATCGCCCTTCCCGATGAAACGGAGATCATCTCCGCCTATGGCGACTGGCCCATGAAGCCCATCGAGGTCGAGTCCATGATCGTCCCGAGGCCGGACATCCTCGAGCGGTAAGATTCCTTGACTTTTCCGGCCAATATCGGTATAATATCAACACATATTAGGCGACAGGGGCTGTTCTGTGTATTTGTTGAGCGGAATAAATTGCAGGGTTGGGCTGGATTGCATTGCAAGCGGGGATATCGCCTCTCGGCTCAAACTGCTCGAGGATTGGCAATTCTTCCTCAGTAGACAAAATGCTCGATATATGCATGCCTAAACCCGCTTGCGCCACGCATAAAGCGGGTTTTTTTGTTCAACCCCTTCCGATAAAAGGAGAGTTCCGAACCGGAGATGAACCACGAGGTCCTTGTACTGAACAACGACTACGAGCCGTTGAATATCTGCAACCTCCGCCGGGCCATAGTGCTGGTGTACCTGGGCAAGGCGGATGTGCTGCATACGGATACGAAGATCATCCAGTCCATTCATGGTCTCATGGACTCGCCTTCCGTCGTCCGGCTGAAGTACCATGTGAAGCGTCCCGTTCCCGAGCTGAGGCTCTCGCGGCGAAGCATCCTGGCCCGGGATAATTACACTTGCCAGTACTGCGGCCATCATGCCAGGGACCTGACCATTGACCACGTGACTCCGAAGCGCCTCGGTGGGAAGTCCACCTGGGAGAACCTGGTCTGCTGCTGCAAAAAGTGCAACGGCAAGAAGGGCGACAAGACCCTGGACTCCGCGAACATGAAGCTCATGAAGCAGCCTAGGCGCCCGAGGTACGTTCCGTTCATCAGCCTGACCAAGTATCTGGAAGGCGCTCAGAACGACGTGTGGCGTGACTACCTGCCCATCTTCCGCGAGGTCCCTGTCCTGCCGGAGACGGCGTCCTAACGAGTAAGGAGTAATGCGTAAGGGGGTTGGCACTCCCATACTCCCACACGCCCAAACTCCCACACTTCCTTGACTATCTGCTCGTAATCGGGTACAATACTCGGGCATGGCGGAGTACCTCAGCTGGTTAGAGGAACCGGCTCATACCCGGTGCGTCGGCAGTTCGAGTCTGCCCTCCGCTACCATCCATAAAGCCCCGAGTGATCGGGGCTTTTTTGTTAGGCCCAATGATGGGTAACATTCAGTACAGCACACCAGCGCGGATCTGAGACAGGAGGCGTCAGTGATGAAGAAATGGTTGGTCGTGACACTGGGGGTCATTATCCTCGCGACCCAGGGGTTGAGCCAGACCACGTCCCCGCCCTGCTGCAGCCAATCTTGCTATGCGAACCCGCCGAAAGTCAGCGATCTCCTTCCGAGCGACCTGCAAACCGAACTCGTTCCGTACCTGGCTTCGAGCGCCAAGTGGTCCAAGGACACCGGCCTCCCGCTGGTGCGCCCGCTCTGCGCTGACTTCCCGAATGACGAGGAGACCGCCTCGGTCAAGGACGAATACATGGTCGGCCCGGCCCTCCTGGTCGCGCTTGGCAGTTCCTCCCGGGACATCTACCTCCCATTGGCCCGTTGGTACGACTACTGGACGGGCAGAGTCATCGGTGGAGGCAGGTCGGTTCACTTCGATGAGGCCGAGGGCCCCGTGCCCATTTACGTGAGGGGCAGCTCAATCATTCCTACTGCCGAAACAGGCACAAGCAACCTCATTTTTCGTATCTATGCCGGGTACGCGCCTGCAACGTGCACGCTCTGCCCCGAAGGCGGCAAGGGCTGTAGTCTGCGGGCTTACCGAACCCCGAACGGCATGGAGGTCGCCGTGAACCCGGGCACTGCCTGTCCGGTCAAGACAGCCATGTTCGTCATCAACCTTCCATATCGGACAGTCGCCGGCGTGGCCGTTGACGGTCAGACACTCGCGAAGGTATCCGCCGACCAGTTGGCTTCGGCGGCACAGGGATGGAACCAGGAAGGAACCATCGTTCAGGTCAAGGTCCCGGTCACCAAGCGGACCCTGATTCGCATATCATACGCCATCTAGCAATGGAGGGGCTCAATCCCCCTCCTTCTTGGGTGCATTCGCGTTGAGTGGGTAGAGAAGCAAACGCGAACTCCCTTCTTCACGCCGCACGTGATTTTGCCGGTCGTCATCTTTCTTGCGCCGGCATCACTGAGGCGGAGGAGCAGGTCCAAACCATAGCAGCACGGCGCTTCCGTATGAAGCGGCCACGGCCTTGCTGAGCAACGAATTGGGGCGGATCGAGCATGCAGCCCGCGCCTCATAAGACATCATCTACCCACTCTGAGGAATTCCACGCCGATCACCGAGGGTGCCTTGACATAAGCAGCCTGGCGTCATATAATACCCCGTGCGAGGGTAGCCCATGTTTGCGATCAATTTCTATTCCGAGGCATATGCCGACATGCTGCGCAAAGGCCGGAAGACCGCCACGATCCGGCTCGGTGACAGGGGCAATAAGTATCAGTCCGGGCAGCTCGTATGGGTCACCGTCGGCAGGAAATATGGCCCTCGCCAAAAGCTCTTCACTGCCATTATTGACGCCGTCACCGTGAAGACTGCCTCCGAGTTGACGCCCCGCGAGATCGAGAAGGAAAGCCCGGAACTCCGCCGGTCTGAGGACGTCCTAAACCTCCTGAGCCGGATCTACGACCGAGCCGTCACTCCCGATGACTTGGTCACCATCGTTCAGTTCAGCCGAGTAATGGAGTAGATGAACCTTCTCTTACTCATGCTCATGCTCTTGCTCATACTCTCCTCATCTTCCGCCACCCTGGAATCCCAAAAGAGCATCTACCTCCTCCACGTTGATCGAGCGAACCAGCGAATCGGCCTTCGATCACCCGGCCGCACGAGGGTTCCATTCAAGGTAGATGGCCAGCCGCTCGATTGGCTCCCCGTCTGCACGAAGACCGTTCGATTCATCGCCCCCAAAGGGCCGGTCATCCCGAACGATCCCTATGGCAAGTACTGCGAGAGCCCACCTGCGGATGGCAAGAACGGCTGTTACTACAAGGTTGGCCCAATCGAGGAAATCGAGAAGGGGTCGCTGGATTTCGGCTTCTACAAGATTCGCATCACGGGCAAGCCCGCCGATCAGCATGGGCGGACGGGACTGCTAATCCATGGCGGCGGCAAGAATCTCCCGAACCCCCTTGCCGATTTTCAAGGGTGGCAGTGCACCCACGGCTGCATAAGAATGCAGAATGCCCTCCTGAAAGTGCTGGTGGACACCCTGCGTTCACTCCCCCATGATTCCGAGGTGCGCCTCATCATAGACGGCGGCAAGTCCAAGATGAACGATATCATCGCCGAAACCTACCGCTGGGACGAGAAGACCCGGGACTGGACTATCCTCGACGGCGGCAACTCTTAGCCCCCTCCGGTTTTTCAGCTTAGGCAGGAGTCAGGCATGCTCTCGTCAAACGGAACCTCATGCATGTATTGGGCCTGGACGTAGGAACTCAGAGTGCGAAGGCGGTCATCTGCAATGAGTCGGGGGACATTATCGCCGAGGCATCGAAGCCGTTCGACGCCGAGCCGATCCTCCGCCCGCCCGGATGGGCTGAGCAGCATCCCCACGACTGGTGGGAGGCGGCGTGCGTCTGCCTCCGATCCGTGATTGACCAGATTCGCTGGAAAGGCATTCCCGCCGAGGCCATCAAGGCGGTCGCGGTTGACTCCACCTCCGGCACGATCATTCCCTTGGATAAGACGGGCATCGCCCTTCGACCCGCCATCATGTATAACGACACTCGCGCCGTCGAAGAAGCCGATGAGTGCAACTCCGCCGGTCGCGAGTTGACCGACAAGCTGGGCTACAAGTTCTCGTCCGCCTTCAGCCTCCCGAAGGCTCTCTGGATCAAGAAGCACGAGCAGGAGGTTTTCGAGCAGACCTCGTGCTTCGTCCATGCGGCGGATTACATCGTCAGCCGCCTCACGGGCAACTTCCGCCTCTCCGACACGTCGAATGCGCTGAAGACCGGCTACGATCTCATCAACCGCCGGTGGCCCTCGTTCATCGAATCTGGGCTCGGCATCCCACTCGACCGGTTTCCGCAAGTCGCCACTCCTGGTCTGAAGATAGGCGTGGTTTCAGCAGTGGGAGGTCGAGACACCGAGCTCAAGCCGGGTACTCCGGTCGTGGCAGGAGTCACCGATGGCACCGCCGGCTTCCTCGCATCGGGAGCGGTGAGGGTGGGGGATTGGAACAGCACCATCGGCACGACCCTCGTCATCCGCGGAGTCTCGACCGAGTTGATCAAAGACCCCCAGGGGCGGATTTACTGCCACTCGCATCCTCAGGGCTACTGGCTTCCCGGTGGGGCAAGCAATGTCGGGGCGGAGGCTCTCTCGAAGCTCTTCCACGATCAAAACCTCGAAGAGCTGAGCGCCTATGTCTCCCAATACACGCCGACTTCGCTGATCGTGTATCCGCTCGTTCGGACGGGCGAGCGCCTGCCGTTCGTGGATCCGAAGGCCGAGGGGTTTGTCATCGGCGAACCAAGGCATGAGTATGACCTCTACGCCGGCTACCTCGAGGGGGTGGGGTACGTCGAGCGCTGGTGTCTGGAGCTCATGGAGGAGCTTGGCGCGGAGGTCAACGACACCATCTACACGACCGGCGGTGGGGCAAAGAGCGAGGAATGGATGCAGGTTCGGGCGAACATCCTCAACCGCCGGGTGACCCGTCCCGCCTCCGCCGAGTGCGCCATGGGCACAGCCGCCGTCGCCTCCTCGAACACCCTCTTCCCCGACCTCGAATCCGCCGTGAAGTCCATGATCAAGCCCGGCCCCTCCGTGGAACCTGACCCGGCCCTGGTCCCGATCTACGAAGACCACTACCAGGCCTTCCGAGAGGCATGCGCCGAACGGAACCTCAAATGAGCAATGAGTGGTAAGGACTAATGTTCCTTGAGGTTTTACCCGATCTCAGCAAGTTTTGACTGGCAACAGAAGGAGAAATGCAGCCCTGTAGGTAAGACACCTATTGGTTGTTTGTGTGTAGAAGGGATGGACATACACGACGGTCGGTCGTCGGAGCGCACGCGTATTATCTCAGGCGAAGGGGGGGTAGCAATATGAGCAGCGATAGGTCGGAGCTTCTATATCTGCCATTGGATCATATCCAGGTGAGTAAGTTCAACGTTCGGCACACAAATCCTGAAGAGGGCATAGAAGATTTGGCTGAAAGCATTCGTACGATCGGCGTCCAACAGCCCGTGGTGGTGCTTCGCACACCGGAAGAGGGCCGATATGATCTGATAGTGGGCCAGAGGCGGTACCTGGCTTCCAAGATCGCCGGCGTGAAAGAGATTCCGGCGCTAGTGCTACCAGAGAAATCCCGAAAGGAAGCGCTGATCATCTCATTCAGTGAAAACATTCATCGGCTCGACTTAGAGTATCGTGACAAAATGCAGGTAACAATGGAACTAATGAATGAATTGCAATCGGTCGAGGCAGTGGCGAAGCATCTGGGTGTTAGCATTCAGACGGTCAGAAACTATCTTGGGTATGCCGGGGTACCCGAGCAAATAAAGCAAATGGTAGAGCAAGGACAGCTTGGGGCAACCACCGCTCTCCGAATAGCATGGCGCATCCCCGACGAGGATCAGGCTGTAAAGGTTGCCCAGAAAGCCCGCGAACTACCGAGGGCTGCGCAAAGGAAACAGCTCATCGATGTTGCTGCAGAACACCCTGAAGCTAGTGTGCAAAGAGCGGCAGTCATCGCCAAGCAGCAAGAGTTCCGCAAGGTTGAGGTACATGTGACGGATAGGCTGTCAGTTGCTCTTGACGCGGCGTGCCGGGAGTACAGGGCTTCACCAGACCATATTGCACTGGATGCTTTGGAAGAATGGCTCACCAAGAGAGGGTTTATCGAGTGAGAATCTCCGACCCGGAAACTGCTCTATCTCTGATGTTCACAAACACGAAGCGGAAGCGCAGAAGTGTCGACTTGGTTACCCTTGCGGAGGCATGCAGATACCTTGTTGGTTACTATGGCTCGCAAAGGGCAGTTGCCGACAAGCTCGGGTTATCGTCTGAGATGATTAGGGAGTTTCTGACTGTCCTCAAGCTGCCTATAGAAGTGCAGGAGATGGTTTCGCAACGAAAAATCGACCGGCTGGATATTGTGCGTGAACTAGCCTCACTTACGGACCGAAACGCACAGATCGAGGCGGCTAGAATCGTTGCCTCTTGCTCCTCTAAGGATATTCGCGATATTAAGCGGCTGGTAAAAGTGGGCGGATTGCCTGTCGAGCAGGCGAAAAAAGCCGTTATGGAGTCTAAGCCTAAAGGGCTGCACATATTCCTGATCGATGTGGATGACCAGGTGTATGAGAAGATCAAGAAGGTAGCTGAGGCCGAACGGATCAAACCGCCGGAGCTTGTGAAGCAGGTTGTTATGCAGTGGGTCTCGGAAAGGACTATGGCTGCAGAGGAACAGGGGGACCAGTAAGATGGCTGCTGCAAGGACAGTTCTAAGGTACCTAACGGATGTTCCTATATTCCTAGACCGGTTTCCCACCAATCGGCATTCCACAGAGTATGAAATGCTGGTAGCCAGTGCTTTCAGCCATGTTCTGAACCTGCCCTTTTTTACCTCAGATGATGATGATCCGCATGTTGCCAATAAAGTGAAATGGAATGGATCTGTAACTGGTGTACAGAAAGCGCCAGGTGGGGAGGCGGACGCCGTCGCCACTGCATACGGGTTCTCGATCACCGTTGAGGCTACTCGCAAGACGCGGGCAAATCAATGGACCGACGAGTTTTCTCAAGCTATTCGCCATGCCAAGTGGTTCGCAAACTCCCATGGGCTCAGGATGAACCAGGTTGTCTCAGTTCTTGTATGCCCTAGTATCTACTCTGATACGTATAATGCGATCCGTCATCGGGGAGATGAGGCGCCAATCGTCATCCCGATGGAGAACCAAGTGCTGGTCGACGTATTGCGAACCTCCATACTAGCGCAAACCATGCTTCATGCTGAGATACGCGACCTTTTGGACGACGTGTGTGAGCAATTCGAGAACCTTACGGTAAGACGCTACTGCGAATCGGTTCGTGCCATCACGAAGAAGTGGCAAGCACATGTCCTGAAGTCGGAACAGATGGCATTCGTGGGCGCAAGGGCGTACAGGGCGCTGACAAAGATGAGAAACGATACAGGGCGCAGTTCGTTCAGTGACGGCGAGATACTACGTTGCCTGGAGAGGCACACGACCGTCATGCAGTATTATAGGATTCTGGGCGCGGATGATGTCTCGGTGAGGGACATTGATCAGGCCTTGCGCGATCACAAACTTGCTTTTAGCCGTGGCAAAACCTTTGACGGAGAAATCCTGTTTTGTCCGGTATGCAAGGATGACTTTGCAGGCCGATTGCAGCGGCTAATGAGAGAGGTGGGATAGATTAGTATGGAAGCTAACATGCAGACACACGCCGACTCGTGGGAAGGCACGGCAGCGTTCCTATTGGGCCTTGGTCTTGAGGGTCCGCTGGCGGATTGTCCAGCCTGCGGACGCCAAGGGCTGCCTTTGACCAAGTGGGTGAAAGGGCCGAAGGTGAAGCCTATTTCCGTATGCCATCCCAACGGTGGGGGCAGGTTCAATGTGTGCGAACTTGATGCCGTGCAAGCGAAAAGCCTGCGTACGCGGGTTGGACTGTCTCGGGCTGACGTCGAACGCATAATGACATACGCATCACCCTACGTCTTGTTCAGTGGGGGAAAGGACAGCCTCGTCACATTGTCATATATGAAGCAGATCGCCGATTCTGTCGGGAGGTCTATGGTGGCCCTTCACGTTGACACTACTGTGGGATTCCCGGAAGTAGAGGAATACGTGGCGGATACATGTAGACAATTTGGGGTTGTGTTAGAAATCGTGCGGCCTCAAACGGATTACTTTTCTATGGCTCGAAACTGGGGAATACCCGCCTTCAACTCTCGTTGGTGCTGTCGTGAACTGAAGATCAAGCCCATATCCGATTACCTAAAGCAAGTTCCCGGGAGAAACGTCGTCTTCGATGGCATCCGTGCCGCAGAGTCTGCCGTGCGCGCGAAATATATGCCCTATTGGTTCCATCCGGGTTTCGAATGCTTATCCGTAAGTCCTATATTCGATTGGAGCGACGAAGACGTCCTCTCCTATATCCAGAGACAGGGTTTACCAGCAGGTTCGCATCTTGGGCTTGGCACCTCGGCCGAGTGCTGGTGCGGCGCGTACAAGACCAGGTCGGATTTCGAAGCGCTATGCCATCTCAATCCCGAACTATTTGAAAAGCTGGCACAGGTGGAGGAAAGCAATCGCAATGGTTTTACGTTCATATATGAGAATGGCCAGAGAATCTCCTTGAAGTCCATTCGTAACGCCCAGTTGTCAGGCGTTTAGTGTGTCGAAAGAAACAGTAAGGCCATTAACACGGAAAACACCGGTACATCCTGATCCCCAGCACGGACCCTGCCAGGGCCCAGAGGCTGGAGATGGTGTAGTCACCGAGCACGAGGCCGAGGAAGAAGGGAAGCGCCGCCCGGTAGCCCTTGATGCCTCCATAGCGGATGATGAGCGTCTTGAGGGTCCAGGCGATGAGGAACGGACACCAAAGCCAGTAGAGCGTGCCCGTGTTCGCCAGCACATAGCCCGCGGGGTGGAAGGGAAACCAGAAGAACTTCGTGCGCATGATGGTCAGGAAGAACGTGAAGCATGCCCCGAAAGTCATGGCAAGAATGGCCGCGGTATCCGGCCGAGCCGGGTTGTTTAGATAGGTCGTCAGCCGGTCGAAGGACGCTTTCCCCATGTTCGTCCGCCAGGGATCAACTTTCGCCGACTCAGCCCCGAAGTGATACCACACCGCGAGGCATGCCCAGAACCCGATTGCGATCCCCGCCACAATCGCCGCCAGCATGATGATGGTCATAGTCCTCTGGCGGACTCCGGCGGCCTGCGCCATCTTCATCCCCTCGACCGTCACCGGCATCGGGCAGCAGCGCATCTCGATGCTGAACCAGTGGAAGTAGGCCAGCCCAATGAGGCTCTGCCTGCCGAACGCCCCCGCGCCCAGAGGACGAATTGTCGCGTCCATGGCGTCCATATAAGGGCCCATCGTCCACGCCGGACCTGCTTCGGCTCGGAGGCGGCTGATGCACGTGGCGAATGCCAGGTAGATCCCCAGATAGAGCACCCCCGCCCACGGGCTGACTCCCACATACGCCGCGAAGCCAATCATCACCAGGAATCCGGCGATCAGGCCGAAGACCGCAGTCCTGTAACCCATCGGCTCATTGGAGTCGTCGATCTTCGAGCCCTGGAATACATGCGCGATCACTTCTTTTAGATGCCCGCGAGCCAGGTAGATGACCATCAGCACGATCCCCAGGAATGCGCCCGCTCCCTGCTGGCCGAGATAGGGCGGAGTGCTTGCGCCGCCAGGTCCGCCGGTCCATCCAATCGCCGATACGCCGACATTCTCCAGCTTCGTGAAAAGGTAGAAGAACCAGCATGAGAAGCTCACGTCGGTCGAGAGCACGTACCCCAGCCCGATGGTGAGCGGGTAGAGGGTCGTGGGGAAGTAGCCGACCGCGTTCCACGGATGAGTGGGAAAGAATGGGGCGAGGTCGTAAGCCCTTATCTGAAGGTGGGGCACGTTCGGAAAGAGGGCATTCAGGCTGTTGATCGTTTCGACGGCGCAGGCGATGAAGAACCCGATCCACATGTACCTGTTTCGGAAGAATCCGGATTTCTGGTCGGTCATCTCCAAGGGCAGCGCAACGATGGGGAAGCTCAGTCTCTCGCGCTCGACCCACTGCTTGCGCAGAATAGTGTTGATGCAGATCATGCAGAATAGCATGGCGAACAGGAACCCGCTCCACAGGAGGATTGGGCTCGTCCAGGCCGACCATGGGATCGGCTTGTTGCCCTTATAGAAGCCGTCAATCGCCGAGAGCTTCGGCATGATGGTCTTGGGCACATAGCTCAGGTAGCTCTCCCAGTTGTTTGCGGTAGTCTTGTAGTGCGGGACCGCGCCCAGGGTCGTGCAAAGGAACTGGAGCATACCCATGCCGGAGAGGATCACTGAGACCGTCAGCATGGCATAGATGGTTATCAGCTCCGCGCCTGACAGCACCCATTTCGGCCTTAGGCGCTTCAGGCCGGCATTGATGAGCAAGAGGGTGATGAGAATGAGGATCGGCGGCATCATGAGGGACATGGAGGTCAGGTCGGTCTGGGAGACGACGTCCCCATAAACGCCCCAAAATACCCCGGGGATGATGGCTATGAAGCCGATGATCAATGATCGGGGCGTGATGCTTCCACTGATGCCGACGGTCTCTTCGGTGGGGGTGGTCTCATCCGGGAGTTCCGGTCTTAGTTCTCGTATTGCCATCGAGGGCTCTCTACCTGGACTTCACCTTAGAGGCACGGTTATCCTCTGTGAGAAGGACTTGGGACGTAGGACCGCGAAAGAAATGGGTAGAAGGATGTATTGAACATTCCTGCCGGATATTCGTCATTACATCTAGCGATTTTGGATTGGAAATTCTCAAGGAGGTAAGTAGGATGAGATGCATAATGTTTGGTTTGTCGTTGATTATGCTCTTCGCCATCACGGCGGTTGCGGCTGATCAGGCTCCGACAGTCTCGCTTCAGTTCACCGACGCGGATATCACCGAGGCACTGGCGTCTATTTCCCAGCAGGCCCAGGTGTCGGTCGTGGCGGATGCGAGCGCCAAGGGGAAGGTGAGCTGCGGACTCAGCGGGATGGCGGTGGCCGATGCCCTCGATGTCATCTGCAAGCCCAACAATCTCGAATGGTACAAGGCTTACACGACAGTCGGTGCTGAGAAGCCCAGCGCCAGCAAGCTCTTCAAGCTCATGGATGCCTTGAAGGACCTCGGTGGCGCCGCGCTCATTTGCGAGGACCCCAAGAGCAAGGTGCAGACAGTCTTTGTGCCGAGTGCGGGTGAGGGATCGGTGGACAACTCCGCCATCGCCGCTCAGTTGAAGCTGAAGGAAGTCTACATGATCCGCGCCATACCCGATCCGGCCGCAATCCAGGCTGAGAAGGACAAGGCCAAGACCGGCAGTAGCCTGGCAGGCTCTCCGCCGTCCGACCCTCAGGTGGCCGCCCAGCAGGTCTGGGGCTACTTCCAGCAGATGCCGCAGCAGCAGGCCCTTGAGGCCATGCATCAGCTCCGGCATATGGCATATGACAGTATGACTCCGGAGCAGAGGCAGGCCTACTTCCAGCAGTTTGGCGGTCGTGGCGGTAGAGGCGGCCAGAATAACGGTCAGAATCCGAATCCCCAGGATGGCGGCCAGCATCGCCAGCATAACCCGGGTCAGTAGCCGGTAGACATCACGCGCAGTGTGAAGATTTCCAGGTAAGGGAGTTGGGTTTGGCCCAACTCCCTGGCACTCCCAAACGCTCCCTGGCGACGGCAAGAGTCTTTTCCCGGCTTGGCGAATCCGTGATTGAACGAAGGGAGTGTTCATCCGTCGGTGAATCAGTCAATACTCCTAGTGGGAGGCTCTGAAGATGAAGTATTCTGCAATGGTTCTGTCACTCATGCTCCTGAGCGGAATGGCGCTGGCCCAGGAAGCAGGCAGCATCTCGCTTCAGTTCACTGACGCGGACATCGTGGACGTTCTGACGTCAGTTTCCCAGCAGGCACAGGTGTCGGTCGTGGCGGATGCGACTGTTAAGGGTAAGGTAGGTTGCGGGCTCACCGGCATAACGGTCGCCCAGGCCCTTGACGCCATCTGCAAGCCCAACAAACTCGAGTGGTATAAGGCCTACACAGGGGTCGGCGCCGAGAAGCCGAACGCCAGCGAACTCTTCAAGCTCATGGACGCCTTGAAGGACCTCGGTGGCGCCGCGCTCATTTGCGAGGACCCCAAGAGCAAGGTGCAGACAGTCTTTGTGCCGAGTGCGGGTGAGGGATCGGTGGACAACTCCGCCATCGCCGCTCAGTTGAAGC
>Ga0307379_10000717_pt1 | contig 54359 bp, 50 predicted proteins | sample UN2MG_FD_202237 | JGI IMG/M metagenome (GOLD analysis project Ga0307379, IMG submission 202237) | Soil microbial communities from Risofladan, Vaasa, Finland - UN-2 | ecosystem: Environmental > Terrestrial > Soil > Coastal area > Acid sulfate soil | place: Finland: Risofladan, Vaasa | collected... | reverse complement strand
TTTTCGTTTTAGGGATATTGGGCATCATGTAAAATGGCTCGGCATGGATTAGATCATAGTTGAACTCTTCAAGTTCTTTTCTGATGGCTTGACGAACCGTCCAAGAAAGATAGGTAGAAATCATCACAAAAGGAAATGGAGAAAAACCGGCCAGCAAAATATTTCTCAGATCCCAGGCAGGCCGGCGCTTAAAAACCTTCACTTTAAAACAAAACTTTTCCAATTTTTTAATATGTTCTCTTTCCTCTTCTTGACGAATAAAGGAAAAAAGGGTAATTTCATGCTTTGCCACCAGGTTCTTCAAAAGATTGTACGTTCTAATTTGGCCTCCAGAAAAAAGAGGATAAGGTAAATAAGAGGTAAGCATTAAGATTTTCATAATAGTATTTAATACTTATTTAGCTTGAGTTACTAAATACCTAGTCTGTTATGTCATCCTAGTCTGTCATCCTGGAGGGCTTTAGCCCGATAGGATCTTAAATTGAGATTCTATCGCTCGCTTCGTTCGCTCCAGAATGACAAGATGTTCCGCCCCAGAATGACCATGATGCCTGATGAATTTCCTAATTCGTGCTATTTAGCATCTCAGGAACGCAACTTTGCAGGTCAATAATTACGTATCTTTCTGTCTTCTTAATTATTTGGCAATTTTCCTCTAATTTTTTAGTCGTTTCATCAAAATTAACTGATACATAATGAGTTGCTCCTCCCTCATTAATCCATTCCTCAATTGGTCCCAAATCAGACCAACCAGTGCGGTTTGTTTGATATAAAAAGGCCGGGTCTCGATTGTAGGGAGCAATTACCCGAGCATCTCTAGGAGTCAACTCATCAACAGCTTTTCCAGCTTCAACGATTTCAGGATGATTAATGTTAAAAAAGCCTCTTACCTCATACCAACCAAAAGCCAGCATTAAAGCAATAAAGACAAAAGCAAGAGAGGTATTGATCAGTTTGGAAAGCCAACTTTTGCCCAAATGGAAAAGAAAAGCTACGCCTTTTGCCATAAAAACGCAGCCTACAGGAACCAATGGTAATTGATAATAATCATGAGTAACATTGCCGCGAGCAAAATAAATCATGTACAAAGCAACACTGGTAAGCCAACTTAAGAAAAACAGGCCCTCTTTTTTATTGCGGGAAGAAATTAAACCCAGCCAAAACAAAACAAAACCACCGGTAGCAAAAATCAGGCGGTTCATCCGGTCAAAAATCAGCCAACGAAAAAAAGCGCCTTTAAAACGAATATTTCCTTGATTAATTAACCAACCGGAACCAAACATCCCTTCAGGATGCTGGTTTATATGATAACGCCAAAAAACTAAAGGAATAAAAGATAAAACGAAAACGAAATAAACATCCCAACGCTTTAAAGACTTCAAACCCCATTTTCTCAAAACAAGGTAGCTTAAAGGCAGACCTAAAAAAATTGCATAGGGTTTAATCAACATCGCTAAAGACAGGGAAATTACAGAAACAATTGCCAACCAAAACTTTTCCTTTTCCACCCAGTTTAAAACCGAATACAAGGAAAAAACAGAAAAGAAAATAAAGGTAGGGTCAGGCATAATTACCCGACCATAATAGATATTAAAAGGTAAAACAGCAAAAAAAATAGCTGCCAAAAAAGCCACTGTTTTTTTTAAAAATTTCTTTAGTAAAAGGTATAAAAAAACACTTGTTAATGAAGAAAAGAAAATACTTACTAACCGAGCATAGGCCTCATTTACACCAACAAAATAATAGCAAACTGCCACAAGGGCATTATAAAAAGGAAACTCATTTAAAAAATAACGCTCAGGGTTTGGCAAGGCCCCCTCGCTCATGGGAAAGTAGTTATCGGCCCTTGGATACAGAAGATTAAATTCTCCTTCAAAAAGATTTTTGGCTACGGCTGCCGTGTCAGCTTGCCGCCAGGAATGCCAATCGGCTACCGGGTTATTTATCTTATAAAGCCTAGGTACAAAAGCAAGGCAAAAAATGAAAAATAAAAGTAAAAACTCTATTAAAGGCTTTTTTTTCATATGATATTTATTTTTTTAGCAAAGCCTCTTTCTTGCCTAACGTGGATAGCAAAACACCGGTCATCGCCCAAAAAATAAAGGCGAGTTTGGAAGCTTCAAAAACGTCAATATATATAGCGTTTACCAGTATACCTAAAGTAAAAGAAACAAAGCTGATTTTAAATATCGTAAGCAAATCATTTTTTTCTTTTTTTAATGACTTAAAAACTGATCTTGTAATTATAAATATTATTCCAAAGAAAGAAATAAAACCTAAAAGTCCTGTTTCTCCGAGAGCCCTTAGGTAATCATTGTCCGTTGACTCTGCTTCTGTAAACTGGCCTGTTCCTTGCTTCCCTAGGGTGGAGTAACCAGAACCCAAAAGCGGATTTTTCAAAAAAGCTTTAATTGCCCAAGGCCATAAAGCATCCAATCTGATAGCAGCAGATAAACCATATTTATAAGCATTCTCGGAAAAAGTTCTTTCTACGGTTATTAGTTTGGCTGCGGCCGTACCATCTAGGCCTCCAGATTCAGTGGATTCACGATAGTCAGGGATTTTTTCATAAACATCCGGAGGAAGACCTTGACCATCTCCTTTTTGCCCCGGTCGGATCGCTACCGGTCTTTCATCTGTAATATCTACCACCAAAGGAATATTTTCATCAAACGCAACAAATTTATCAGAAACCGGCGGCGGTTTCAACGGGCTTACTAATCTTTCGAGTCTCCATTTTTCTCTTACCTCAGTTAGTTTTAAAAGATGAGCAAAGCGGTCTGATAAATCCCCAAAAAAAATCATCACCACAAAGCTGAAAATCATAATGATCGCTCCTCGGGTTAAAGACCAAAACCAACCCTTTTTAAAAGCTGAAATGCCAAACATAACTATTAAGCCAAAAACGTAGGCGATAAAAGAAGTGCGGGAGGCCGAAAGAATTAAAAGCCAGTACCCTAGAAGAAAAACAAGTAAAGAAGCAATCTTTATTTTTATATCTTTCATAAAAAAGAAGAGACCGGCAAATAAAATTAGAAAAATGACCAAAAAAGCGGCTAAATCATAATGCCCACCAAAGGTAGAAGGCACCCGAGCATGCTCCGTTAAATAAAGTTTGACTCCTTTGGAAAATTCCCGATTCATGGTCGAAAAAACAGGCCAGTATAAATACTTTTGGCCATAACCATAAATCGAAACTAAACAGACTAAAACACCGCATAAAATCAAGAAAATCTTGGTGTTTTTAAAACTCTTTATTCCGTTATAAAAAATAAAGAACAAACTAAAATATTCTACTCTTCTCAACCAGTGAATGAACATCTTCCCCGCATGAAGCCACTCTAATGGAACAGTTCTGGTAATAAAAATGGCGGAAAGGCAAGAAAGTAAACCAATTCCTAGATAAATTAAAATTGGCCAAAAAATTATGCTTTTCAAGGTTGCCTTTTTTCTGATAACTTGAATAATTAAAACAACCACTGCGGCTAAAATAAAGAAGTCCTCCAATCTCACTCTAACAATATACCCCGGTATCAACTCCATTAAAGGCACCTTAGGATATAAGGGGATAAAAATCAGTAAGAAAAAACTGATTAAAGTTAAGATATTGTTATCAAGCCACCCTAAAAGCTTTTTCATAAATATTCCTTTTTTGACGATCACCACTTAGTATACCAAAAATTAATATTCTTAGCAGCGCTCCCATTTTAAGTAATAAACGCAAGCAAAAAAGCTTGGGAACCGATTGGTGTTTTTGATAAAATTTTTTCAAGCCCTGATACTCACCTAAGACTGCTTTCTGAAAACCGTTCTTAGAGCTTTTACCCTTAAAATGGATTATCTTTGCCCCAGGATAAAACCAAACGTTAAAACCTAATTTTTTGGCCCGAAAGCAAAAATCAACTTCTTCCGCATACATAAAAAACCTTTCATCAAAACCCTTAATCCGATTAATTACTTCTTTTTTTACCAACATAAATCCCCCTGTCACCCAATCAAGTTGTTTTGTCTTTTGGTAAAATTTGGGGTTACTCTGCTGATACGGTTTGATTATTTGATCAAGAAATGGAAGTTCATCAATAAAAACCATCCAGCTAAAAACTCTTGTCAGCTTAGGAAAAAATCCCCCTGAATGTTGAATTGTCTTGTTTTGATTCAGAAGTTGACAGCCTAAAATATCAACTCGCTTGTCTTTTTTCATAAATTCAACTGCTTTATCTATTGCTCCATCTAAAATTAGAGTATCAGAGTTGAGAAACAAAACACAATCACCTTGGGCATGAGTCAAACCTTGATTATTAGCTCTGGCAAAACCAAAATTTCTTTCATTGCAGATTAGTTTAACTTGAGGAAATTTTTCTTTAATCATTTTTATTGACCCGTCTTCGGAGTTGTTATCAATCACAATGACTTTAAATTTAATTTTTTGGGTTTGCTCAAAAATGGATTTTAAGCAATTACGTAAAAGTTTTTTAGTGTTGAAGCTGGGAATAATAATAGAAAGCTCAAAATCTAATTTCATCGGAAAATTTACTATTTGGGATTTATCCAATTATTGGAATAATCTGGCTCGGCCAAGTTTATAATCTAATTTCTTTACCTTTCTTTCACCAATCTGTCTGGCCGGAACGCCCCCAACAATTAGCAGCGGAGAAACATCTTTAGTCACTACTGCTCCGGCAGCTACCACTGCTCCTTTAGCAATCTTGACTCCGGGAAGAATAATCGCTCGGGCACCAATAAAACAATAGTCATCTATATTAACTGCTTCTTCGGTCGGTAGGAAATCCGGGGAATTAACATCATGCTCACTGTTATATATCAACACCTGGGAAGCAATCGCTACATGATTGCCAATCCTAAGAGGCGCCCGTCCATCTAAAAAACAGTGATCACCTATAATCGTATCCTGACCAATACTAATATTTCTGGGCTGATAAAATCTGGCCCACATATGAATAGTTGAACCTCGGCCGATTTTAATTCCTGATAGCCGATAACAAAAATTTCGAAGAGAGTGAAACGGTAAATAACCCACCCAATTGAGCAGTAAAAGCTCAAAATCAAGGAAACAATTAAAAATTCTTGCGATAATCTTCGGCCAAGCTTGTTTGAAGTCTAATTTTTCTCCGGTTTTTGTTTCAATATAAAACAAATTAACCTCCTACTTCAGTTAATACTTGCAAAACCTCTCGCGCTGTTTTTTGCCAGGAAAACTTTTTGACTTGGCTAAAACCTTTGCTCACTAAGTTTTTTCTTTCTTTTTCACTTAATTTTATCATTTTTTCTATTGCCTGGTGAATTGACCTAACTGATCGGGGATTTTTGATATAAACGCATGCTTCCCCTGCTACTTCTGGTAGGGAAGACGTTTTTGAAACCAGTACCGGACAGCCAACCTGCATTGCTTCTAAGACCGGAAAACCGAAACCTTCATATAAGGAAGGAAAAACAAAAGCAAAGGCATCTTTTAGCAAAGCGTATTTTTCTGCTTCGGAAACAAAACCGGTAAAAATAACTCTGCTTTCCAGTTTGAGTTCCCTAACTTTTTGGAAAATCTCCTCATAAAGCCAACCTTTTTTACCGCAGATAACTAACTGAAAATCATCAACATTTTTGAATGCCTCCATTAATCTGACAATATTTTTCCTAGGTTGCAGAGTACCGATATAAAGAAAATATTTCTTATTAATTTTGTATCTGTTTTTTAAATTTTTAATTGTCATTGTTAATCTTGAATTTTTAAAACTATTTTTTTCTATCCCCGGATAAGTAACAATAATTTTTTCTGAGGGAACCTGATATAAATTTATTATATCATTCCGGGTCGATTGACTAATAGCAATAATTTTTAAAGCTTTATTAATACTTTTTTTTGTCCAAGATTTCAGTTGAAATAAGTCTTTTTTTCTAAAATAATTTGGATGGCTTAAAAAAGCCAAATCCATAATCGAAATAACTAAAGGAACGGGACAGAACCGGGGCGCATAATGGCCAAGAGTAAAAAACACATCTGGCCTTGGTTTTGATAACAACAGCTTAAATGGCAATCGCCATTGAGTCCACAAGAACCCGGGCTTTAAAACCTTATACTGCCATCCCAAAGTCTCTTTCGGAAAGTCAAATAATGGCTTGTTTTTTAAGTAGACTTTAAATTCCAAATTTCTATTATTATTCCTGAATTCTACCTTATGGGTTCTATATAAGTGCTTTAACACCTGATAGGCATATACGTTGCTGCCTACCCTATTTTTAATATTAGCTTCATTGGCATCAATCGCAACAATCATTTTGCTCCCGGGTAAATAACTTCTAATTTTTTATCCTCAAACTTCAAAATTTCCTGCATGTCTTTTTTGGTGCATTCCGAATCACAAATAATCAATTTGCATTCTTTTTTCACCCATTTCATCCTTCTTTTATGAACATTAACAATCTTAGGATGAAGGGTTTCCGGGTATTTCCAAGGTGTCAAGTCGTGAACCACGGTAATCATTTTTGCCCTTTTACTTGGCGGCTGCACCCAATCTGAAGATAAAAAAACATCAATCCTACCTATAAACCACTCTATCGGACAAACATGAAGTCGGTTCCAGATAAAATCAAGTAAAGAAAGAGGGAATTTGAAAGTCTTAATCTGGAATCTGGAATTTGGAATCTGGAATTTATTTAGGAATTTAAAATTAGTGGGAAATTTTCTTTTTAAGCTTGAAAAAAACAGCACATACTCATTCTCCTTATCAATTCTTTGTAAATTTTCTACCAACTTTTCCGTATACTCCGCTACACCAGTTCCCTGATAAGCGATTTGACTAATATCAATGCCGATTGTCATAAGTCAATTATCCCATTTCCCCTTCCAAGCAGCAACTTTTGCCATTTTTCCAAAGTTACTCCCCGAAAATGCTGCTCAAAAGTCCTTATGAACCCCTGGCTTTCTAACCACTCTCTTGTCTGATCATGAGGATCAAAAATAGGCTGGCTATAAGGAATCAACCAAACGCAATCAAAGTCTAAAATAGATTCTTTTTCATAAATGAAAATAAGGCTACTTTTTTTGCGGTCATAATAAGAAAAAGGCGCACTGACATTTTGAAAAATTAAGACGGGAGCATCAGCAGTATTTTTTTGATGTAAAAGTTCAACTGCTTCTTCCCAATTTTCCCGATGAAAATTTTGATCAAGCAAGTATCTTAAGCTAAAAAAAAGATTTAATCCCAAAAGCAAAATAATAATTGCTTTCTTATTTTTTATCATCATCACTCCCCTGCTAACGAGTAGGTAAAAAGCAGGCAAACAAAAAAGAAAGCGAAAATATGTTAAAAGAGGAATTTTAAAGCTAATTAAGGAACCTAAAATAATAGGCACCAGTAGCCAAAACCCAATCATCCACTTTTCCGATCCAGGATCTCCGCCATCTGGCGGATTTTTACGAAAGGGGTAAAAAAACGCCTTTGCGATTAAAAAGCCAAAAAATAAAACCAGTATTATAACTAAAAACCCATACCATATTTTATTGTCAAATGAAGTTCTTCCTATAATAAATTTAACCGGAATTAGAGCAATATTTTTAAAGCTTGCTTCACCTAAAACCTGCCCCCAATTTGAATCTGTTTCTATTCTTTTAGCTATCCTAAGTTGTCTTATTAGAATCGGCAACCAAGGGAGATATGAAAAGAAAATGACAAACTGACAAATCAACAAATTAAAGGTCAATTTTCTATCTTTATTTTTTTGATTGAAAAAATATAACCATTGGGCCGGTAAAATTAACCAGATAAGATAATGGGAATAAAGCATAAGGATAGTAAACAGTGAATAGCAAGCAGCTAATAGTCTTTTTTTGCACTGCAAAAATTTTATAAAATAATAAACTGAGCTACATACTAAAAAAGTCGTTAAAGAATACGTCCGAACCTCTTGAGAATAATAAATAAGAAGCGGTCCTGTGGCCATTAAAGTCAAGGCCAATAAAGCTCCCTTTTTATCCATAAAAACAAGGTGATAAATTTTATATATTAAAAAACAAGTAAAAAAACCAAAAATAACACTGGGAAGCCGAAGGAAAAGCTCGCTGGGAGGGAAAAATCTTAGCCAAAAATGTAATATTAAATAATATAAAGGCGGATTAAAATCCTTAGGTAGGAACTGTAAAAATAAATCTCTGAGGGAATACTTAGTTGCTGCCTCAAAAGAAATCGCCTCATCAAGCCACAAAGATTGATTAATATTAATCAAGCGTAAGGCCAAGGCCAGAATTAAAATCAAAAATATCCAGGAACGTTTGGAAAAAAACCTGCCCGCCTGTAAGATATACGATCTAAAATCGGATTTTAGGTTAGGCATATTTTTTATTTTTTCTCCAAAAACACTCTATTAAACCACAAGTTATCCCGCAGTCATAGACAAGTTTAAAAATTATAAAAGCCGCTTCCTTTTTAATTATTACTTTTCTAAGTCCGTTAAGTAAAGAAAAAAAAGGGTTTACCCTAAACAAAGTGACTAATCTACCCAAAGCTCCTAATTTATATTTTCTTTTGGCCAGCCATTTAGCTTGCCTAAAAACCTCACTTAAACTTGCCGGATTATAGTGATAATATAAGGCTTTGGTAGCTTTAGGCCTGTACTTCAATTTTTCTTGCAAAGACCAGGTATCGGTATAACCAACATCATCAAAACCAGCTACCTTATTAAAATCCTTTTTTAAGATAGCCCGAAAGTCTTTTTGCTGATCATTTCTTTTAAGATCAATCCTTTTTTTGTCCGGTAAATTCCAATTATAATTCCAACACCGAGCCCATTTGTTTTCCCAATTAGCCACGAATTCTTCGGTAGAAAAGGTTCCTTTTGCCTTACATATTTTAATAGGGAAGACTAAATCTTCAACAAAGTTTTTATTAAAATACATATCTCCATCAACAAAAAGCAAAATCTCACCTCTGGCCAACTTCGCTCCTAGGTTTCTGGCTATTGCTGGTCCTTGATGCTTTTGGGATAAAATTGTCAGTTGCTGGTTTTTAGCCTGCAATTGTTTGATTATTTGTTGAGTTTTATCTTTTGAGCCGTCATCAACCACAATAATCTCAAGATTTTTCAAGGTTTGCTCACTTAAACTCTCAAGGCACTTTTTTATATATCTTGCCTTATTGTAAACAGCAATAATAACAGAAACTTTCATATTTTCAACAATCGTAAAAAAGCCTCTTCGTATTGAGGCCCAATTTTTTCAATGCTAAACTTTTTAACTTGCTTTAAACCCAGTTCCGGCTTTTTTAATTTTAACGCTTTTTTTAAAGCCAAAGCGAGCGTCTTTTCTTCAAAAGAGCTTACATAAATTCCCGCTGCTCCTAAGATTTCCCTTCTCTCAGGATAATCAGCGGTTACCACGGTTAAACCACAGGCCATCGCTTCTAAAAAAACTCTACCAAATGCCTCCCTTTCTTCACTAAGAAGGACAAAAAGATCACAAGCCTTATATAAAGAGGCCATCTGATCATAAGGAAAAGTAGTCAGTAAAAATCTTTTTCCAAGCTTTTTACTCCCCATCTTCTTAAGATAATCATAAAGCTCACCCTGACCAGCAACCAAGCAGGAAGCATTTTTTAGCTCTACGCAGGCCAAAATTAACTTATCAATATTTTTGTAAGGACTTAAGCTGGCAACGCTAAGAATAACGGGTCGGGGAAGGTCTAATTTTAAGGCCGCCTTCTGCTGTAAAAAAGAATCAATGTCAATGGCATTGGGTAAAAAAATAACTTTAACATTGGGATTGATTTTCTTAGCCCAGAAAGAAGCCTTTTTGCTTAAAGCAATAAACAGGTCTGGCCTGAGTTTAAGATTATGCTTATCATGCCAGCCAATTCCGGCTCGACCAATAACGACGATTTTTACCCCGGTAAAAACTTTCAGTAACCGGCAAACTAGCATCTGCCAAAAACCATTGGTCGGAATAAGCACATCTGGTTTATTTTTTAATAAAGCTGGAATTGCTTTTAAAGAAAAAAGAAGAACTAAAAGGCTTTCAAAATCTAAATAAAGCCGCTTAAAAATTTTTCCCAAAAAACTTGACTCTTTCCTTCCCCAAGCTAGAAAGGGGATCAAGATGGTTTTTACTTGGTAATCTTCCCTATCTGACCTTTTAACGGCCTGGTAAACAACCACTTGGTGTTTTTTTTTGCTAAAATAGCTGGCTAAAATTTGGGTGGAAACTTCCGATCCCCGATCAACAAAACCACAGGTTAAATGTAAAAAAGCAATTTTCATCATTTCAATTTAGCCTATAAACGCTAAACTTAGTGTTATTATAAATCTTGGGGAAAGGTAAGTCATGATAGCTGGAAATTAAATGGTTTGCGTTATATTTTTGGGTCAAATTTTTTATTTTTTCTTCTTCATTAATTTCCTGATACTCAAACAAAAAAGCTCCCCTTACCATTTCTTTTTCAACTCCCAAATCTTCCATTCTTTTCCACCACTCGGATAATAAATCAGGGTGATAGATGAAATTAGCTCCATCTTTGTATTCTCCTATTATCGAACGTTGGCTTGAAACTCGAAAACCCGTAAGCTGAGGAGGAGTAATAAAAAGAGCATCGGAAGAGGTGTTTCCCCTGACCCATAATTGAAGCTCCTGCCAGTCTTTTTCCAAAGAGTTATTCAAAGTTAATCGTCCCCAATTCTGGTAATTCTTTCCCATTCTCCACAGTGAAGCAAAAACCAAAAAGAAGAAAAAAACACCAAAGAAAAGTGGCTCAAAAAATCTTTTCTTGTTAAAAAGTTTTTCTCTATTGCTTAATAAAACTATTAAACTTAATAAAAAGAAAAGGAGAACCGTCCCCCCAACCAATGGCTTTGATAAGGAGAAATTATAAAATAATGATGAGGGTAAAAAGAACAAACAAATTATAAAAACCCCTCCTAGTCTATGAAAAAGCTTTTTTGATTTTAATAAATTAAAGCAATAATAACTTCCATATAAAAGACAAAAAAAATTAAACCAGGAAAAAACCCTAAATAAAGATAAAAGCATCACTGCTCTAAAAGTAAAAATCTCACTGAAAAATTCGGTGAACAAAAAAAGAGGAAGAAAAGATAAAAGCAAAGCGCAAACTATCTTGTCTTTCTGATTAAAACTTCCCTTCTGTCTCTTAACCTTAAGGCCTAAATAAAATAAAATTGAAAAACCGAAAAAAAGAAACCAGGTAGTTAACTGCCAAGAAGAAGGAAAGAAATGATGACCAGTCCTAATTTTAATTATCTTTAACCACTCTAAAGGCGTAGAAAACCAACTTGGAAAAAAAGTTGAGCCTTTTCCCATTGAAGCTATAATCGGTAAACTACCGATAAATAGATAGCAATAAAGCGATAAATATTCTTTTATTTTTTGCCAACCAATGTTTTTCTTAAAATCCCTAATTAGTTGGGTAAAACTAAAAAGCAAGCCTAATTGGAGAGTAATAATTGGTTGGAAGTTAAAAATAAGGCCCAAAAGAAAAAATGACAATTTTTTTTTGTTTTTTAGGAAAAAATAGATCGCTAAAAAACCTAAGGGAAAAGAAAAGGTGCTCGGCGTTACCTGACCGGGGTTTAATCCTATTGGCTCCAGAGCCAAAGAAGATTTTGGCGATAAAAGAAAAAACAACAAAAGATAGCTTACTTTTTTATTTTTGAAAAGCAGTTGGCTAATTAGAAATATAATAATTGCCTGTAAAATGAATATTATCCAAGAGGAAAAATTCAAAAGCTCTTTTACAGAAACAGAAGAAGCATTAGAAAGAGTTTTAATTAACTTGAAAAAAAGAGTCGGATGATATTCCAAGGCCTGAATCAATAAATCTTTAGAGTATAAACTTTTATCCTGCAGGTGCTCAATAAAAGGAATGTAAATCACATTGTTTCCAGCTAATGGTTGGAGACCAAAAATAGCAAAAGCGAACACTAAAATTAAAAAAATAAGAAAAAGGTCCTTGAAGTTTAATAAGTTATCCATTCTTAGAAAGGCATAGTCTTATTCCTTCAATAAAATAGTCAAAAAACATCTTAAAAAGCCTCGATTTACTTTGACCGGCGATTCTTTTTTTGTAAATATAAGGAATTTCTTTAATTAAATAATTTTTATTTTTAGCAAAATAAACTAACCTCAAATGATAATCTCCATAACCATAATAAATCTTATCCAAACCCAATGCTCTAAGCTTATTTGTATTTATCGCATAAAAACCACTGGTACTATCCCAGACAGGAGAACCTAAAAAAAATTTAAGAATGAAGTTGAGAACAAAACTTCCTAAATGACGAAACTTATCAAAAAAACCTTCGGCTCCGCCTCCTTTTATAAATCTCGAGGCAACAACTAAATCACTGGTTTTTAAAGTCCTTAGCATCAAGGGAATTTTTTTAACGTCATGATTACCATCGGCATCCAAACCGCAAATTATTCCTCCCTTGGCTTTTTTAACACCATAGCCGATAGCTGTTCCCAAACCTTTTACCTTTTTTCTAACAACTATCCTTACTGATTTATCATTTTTGTATTTTCCTTTGATTTTCTTTGGCGTTAAATCCGGACTATTATCATCAACAATAATAATTTCAGGCTTATACTCTTTATCTAGCTTTACCAAAACCTGTTTTAGCTTTTTAAGAAAAATCAGGATGCCTTCAGTCTCATTGTAGGTAGGAATAACAATAGAAAGCTTCATTTTTACCCTAAATTATTATATAATTTAAAAGCTTAAATGTCATTGCCGGAAATAATCAAAGACAAAAATAAAGTTATCGCCATTATTATTAGAAAAAATATTAAAGTAAATGGCATTCAGTTTTTTTCCCCAAAAAATTACCCTTTTCAAGTCGGTTTCCATAACCGGGAAAAAGGCATCTTACTAAAACCCCATCTTCATCCCCTTCATAATTTTTTCATTAAGTCTTCACAGGAAGTTCTTTTTGTCTTAACCGGAAAAATAAGAATCGATTTCTACAATAACAGAAAAAATTTTTTAAAATTTAAAATTTTGGGAAGCGACGATAGCGTCTTACTCGTTTCCGGCGGACATGGAGTAAAATTTTTACAAAAATCAAAGATCTTCGAAGTCAAACAAGGACCATACCGGGGGAAAAAAGCCGCTAAGATATTTATACAGCCTATGCGAAAACCCCCGCCGATTCGGCGGGGTGATGAAGCGGTTTAATTGTGTTGAAAACATCCTTTCAGGATTGGGTAAAGTTTTCGCTTATGGCGTATGAAAACTTTTAAAACGGAGGAACTGCTGACTGAAAGCCCGCAGAGTTTTCATATGATTCCTGTTAATGAACCTCTAATCGCGAAAAACGCAAAAAAATATATTCTAAACTGCCTTGATACCGGCTGGGTTTCTTCTGCCGGAGCATATATTGACCAATTTGAAAAAAAATTCGCTCGGTTTTGCGAATGCAAATATGCGGTTTCCTGCACAAACGGCACTGCCGCCCTTCATTTAGCCTTAGAATCTTTGGGGATTGGGAAAGGCGACGAAGTCATTATTCCTACCTTAACAATGATTGCTACTGCTTTTGCTGTTTTTTATACCGGCGCCAAACCTATTTTAGTTGACTCAGAAAAAGACACTTACAACATAAATCCTGATTTAATTGAAGAAAAAATCACTAAAAAAACTAAAGCAATTATTCCTGTCCATTTATATGGACATCCGGTAAATATGGATCCTATTTTAAAACTGGCCAAAAAGTACAGGCTTTATGTGATCGAAGACGCAGCCGAAATCCACGGCGGCCGCTACAAAGGTAAAATGGCCGGTTCTTTAGGTGACATCGGTTGTTTTAGTTTTTATGCCAACAAAATTATCACTAGCGGCGAGGGGGGAATGATTGTTACCAATAACAAACGCGTTTATCAAAAGGCCAAAATGGTCAAAGACCTTTCTCATTCGCCGAAAAAAAGATTTCTTCATCCGCAAATTGGTTTTAACTACCGTTTGACCAATCTTCAAGCGGCCTTAGGTCTAGCTCAGCTTGAGGAGGTAAAAAAATATCTTAGCATCAAACGGTTCATGGCTAAAAAATATAACCAAGGGTTATCAACAATAAAGGGCTTAATTTTACCCGTGGAAAAGGATTATGCTTTTAATGTCTACTGGATGTATGCTGTGGTGGTGGACAAAAAGGGATTTGGCCTAAGCTGTGAAGAATTAAGAAATCGGCTTTATAAAGAAGGGGTTGATACCCGAGCTTTTTTTATTCCCATGCATAAACAGCCTGTCTTTAAAAAATTGGGCTGGTACAAAAAAGAAAAGTATCCTGTGGCAGATAAACTGTCAAAAGCAGGATTTTATCTTCCTTCTGGCCTAGCAATTACCAGTAAGCAAATAGATGAAGTCATCAATAAAATTAAAAAAAGTGCTGGTGAAACGAAATAATCTTCTTCTTGTTATTCTTGTCGGTCTTTTTTTGTCTCTAAGGTTTTATCAACTACCTAAAAAAGTCAACTTTTCCATGGATCAAGGCATAACGCTCTTAAAAATCTTTGAGCTTTGGCAGGAAAAAAAATTTACCCTTATTGGTCCGGAATCCTCAATCAAAACCCTTCAGGCCAGGGCATTTTTTCATGGCCCTTGGATTTACTATTTTTTACTGCCGGTAATGCTTATCAGTAATTGGAATCCTTTGGCTGGATCATATCTTTTTATTGGCCTTAATTTTTTCGGCCTCGTTCTTCTGTTTAATACAGTTAAAGCTAAGTTTGGACCCAGAGTAGCTTTTCTTGCTTGTTTCTTGTTTAGTCTAAGCCCTCAGATGATTTATTTTTCTCAATTTTTCTGGAATCCCAATTTCTTGCCTTTAGTTTCCATTTTAATAATATTTTTATGGTTTAAAATTGCAAAAAATCCTTGTTTTAAAAATTTCCTTTTCCTTGGTTTGGTTTTAGGCTTTGGCTTAGGCTGTCATTATCAAACTGCAATTTTAACCGTCGTTATTTTAATGATTATGATTTTAAAAAAATTTTCCTGGAAGCATTTTCTCGCTTTTTTTTTAGGTTTGTTAATTGCTCTTTCTCCTCTTGAAGTTTTTGAACTAAAGCACAATTTTTATAACCTGAGAACAATTATTTTGGTTTTGCAACAAGAAACCCAGGGTTCTTTTAAAGTATCTTTTTACCACCTTTTATTTTTGTGGCCCTTTTTATATCTAGGTCTTGCTTTATTACTGGAGAAAATTTTTTTAAAAAATAGGGCTTTTGCTCTAGGTTTAATAGGACTATTTACTGTTTATGCTTTAATCCAAGTTGTCCCTACCCCCAAATCCGGCTTTAGTATGCCTGAAGGCTGGACTTATACCGGTCTTTTAAAAACCAGACGAATAATTTTGCAGGAAAACAAGCCTAATTTTAATATCGCCAGTCTTTTGTCCGGCGATACCCGTGATTATCCCTTACGTTTTCTTTTAACTGTTGCTAAAAAACCTGCTTTGGGGGTTGAAAACTATCCTCAAGCAGAATTTCTTTTTGTCCTCTCTCCTCACAATAAAGATAAAACAATCAGCAATTCTGTTTGGGAAATTAACTCCTTTTGCCCTTGTAAACTTAAAAAAACTTGGGAAATCCAAAACAATATCCGGCTTTATCTTCTTGAAAAAAACTAAGTAACCTGAATTATGAAATTAAATCTCTATTGTCGATTAGATTCTGAAACAAGTTCAGAATGACGCAGAGCGTCAAGTTCAGAATGACGCAGAAGAAAAAAAGACAATCGTCATGCTGAATCCTGATATTCGTCAGAACAAGTTTCATTTTAGCATCTTCTCTGATGAATTTCGTAATTCGCGCTAAGTAAAAAGTTTCCTTTTTATTTTCTTAAAAGGAGTTTGGACAACGGCTTTAAAATATCCACCTAAGCTCATTTTATAAAACGGGTCAGGAACAATTTTTGGCCTGGAAGCAAAAAACACTTCAGGAATTTTAATCCAGTAAGGCCGTTTCATACCAATTTCATATTTCCTCTTTTGTGCTCTCATCATTACTTCTCTATCCTTAACCCTGAAAGAAGAACGGGGCAAATAGCTTAAGTGCCAATAAAAAACTTGAGGTAGATATTGAACATGGCCTTTTCTTTTCCTTAAAGTGACTTCATTTTTGTCAAAAAACGCCTCTTTGCCGTATTCATTTTTAACATGTAACCCGGGGATATTCCGTCTGAAGATCCTGGTAGAAAAAAATCCTTTCAACCCTTGAGGTCCGTGAGGAGTCTTTCCGGAAAATGTTTCCGGATGAATAAAGCGAATATCGCCAACAAAGTTAATCGGCCGGACACAAAAACTCTGTATAGATAAAGGCGCTTTCTCTACCGCACTAATTAATTTAATTACAGATTCTCGCGGCCAGACCTCATCGCCATCCAAAATCCAAACCCAGTCAGAGTTGGTTTGCTCAAGCATTTTTTGGCGAAGCTTGCCAAAATCTTTTTTTCCAACTTCTCCGACGCTAAGAAAGTCAACCTTCTTACTTTTAATCGTCTTTATTATCTTTACGGTACTGTCTTTTGAACCAGTATCCCAAACAATAACCTTATCAATGAATGGCAAAACTGAATTCAACCCGTACCAAATCCAACGCTCCTCGTTTTTAACAAGGCAATTAACCCAAATTACCGGCTTTTTTTTCATATTTTTTTAAAATGAAATAGAGAAAGACATAATTGGTGATAAAAATAACGATATTGGTAATAACCAAAGAAAAAGCCGCCCCCCTAGCTTGAAATTGACTAAGAAAAATTCTATTTAGGAAAAATAATAAAATCACTTGGACAATCGAATCCAGGGCAAAAATAATCGATTTCCCCAATGGATAAAAAACAGAGTTTAAAGGAGTAATGGCTAATCTAAAATAGCTGCCGACAACTAAAATCTGCAAAATCTCAACCGAAGCTAAGTATTCTTGACCAAGCAAAAAAGGCAATAAAAAAGTAAATGGCAGAAAACCAAGGCAAATAAATAAAAGCACCAATTGTAAAACAGCCACTTTTTTAATAAATGATTTAATATGGCTAACTTCCAAGAACTCTGAAGTCCGGCTAATTAAAACCGTACCCAGAGCTCCGGCAAAAAGATAAAAAGGTAGAATAAATTTTTCTGCGGCTGAATAAATGCCTGTCTGAAAACTGGCAAGCTCGGAAGAAACCATAAAAACATTTAAGTTTTCGCCAATGGCCGCAAAAATTACCGAAACTGCCATCCAGGAAGAAAATTTTAGTAAATTTCTAAATTCTCGTTTATAAAAACAAAATTTTAATTTAAGCTTTATTCTTGAAAAAAATATTAAGCCAATCAAAAAAGGGCTAATAAGATAAAAATAAATAAAATTTTTAAATCGATGAACAACAAGGCACGTGGTTACTACTAGGATCAATTTTAAAAAATTGGCGCTGATATACATTAAGATGGATTCTTTAAAACGCTTGTTGGCCTCAAAATAAACCCTGACAAGATCATAAAAAACTATCAAAAAACAAAAAGCCATAATATAACGATTAGGAGTATTTGCCTTGGCCAAATGAAGCAGTTTGAGAGAAATAAAGTCAGCAAAAAGATAACCCATCAAGCCTAGGAAAAAACAGAGCACGGCCTTAGACCAAAAAACAGTAATAAATATTTTCTTTATCTTGTCTTTTTCTCCCCTGGCTCTGCTTTGGGAAATGTTTTTTACCATAGCAAAGTTCAAGCCAAAATCGCCAAATTGGGCTAATAAACTCAACATGGCAAAAGAAACAGAAAAAACACCAAAGTCATTAGGACCTAAAACCCGAGAGATAACAATCATTAAAACCATACCTATAAAACCGGCCAAAGAATTGCCTACGAAAACAAGGTAGGTATTTTTAGCTGTTGCGGTCTTGGCTAGACTAATTATTTTATTTAATTTTTCTTTCATTAAATCTAAAAAAACTGACAACGAAAAAGGCACTACTGATAATAAAGCTTAAAAATACTACCACCAACCCTAAGCCTTTTAATATCTCCGGCTTGTACTGAGAAGCTTGATTTAAAAAGGTAAATAAAGGAAAAACCTGATAATAGGCGCTTGAAGCAGTGTATAAACCAATCAGGCTTAAAACCAGCCACCAGCAGCAAACGATTTTGCTAAAAACTTTCTGCAATTTTTCCGGAATTAAGTTCGCTAAACCCAGAATTACAAATAACATATGGCTAACAATAGTAGGGAAAAAATAACGGCCCTGAATGCCAAAAGAAAACCCTTGGGTTTTCCTAAAAAAGTAATCCCAACAAATAACGGAAAAATAATATATAAAGGCTGAACTTAAAAGAAAAACAATTTTTAAATTATTTTTAGAACTAAATTTTTTTCTAATTTGTTTTATAAAATAAACTAATATTCCAAAAGTGGCAAAAATTAACAATCTTGCTTGAACCCTGTTAACCCAGCGAGGCAAGGTTACTCCCAGCCAATTAAAAACACCCCAGTACCAGGGAATAGTTTCGGCAACGGTATGTCTTAAGTGCCAAAAAATGTATTGGAAAAATGATTCGACTAATTTTGATGTTCCGTAAGGATTGTATTCGGGAATTCCAATTTTTCCTTTACTGATAATTAAAAAGAATAAGCCTATTAAACCCAGGATGCCTAGCTTTTGTTTTGCTGTCTTTCTGCTTTGGGTTAAAAGGGAGAGGAAAAAGCTAAAAGCAATTATCGGCAGGCTGATAAAAATTTGTTTTTTGGTGTAAAAACCCAAAGTTAAAGTGATAATCAACCCTATCAATAGTAACAACGAGAAGTTATTCTTCTCCAGTCTTTTAGAGCCTAAAAAAATCTTTAAACAAAACCATAAAATTAGAGTAAATATCAGATTAAAAAAATTGTCGCTATTGACTCCTGCGGAAACAAAAGAAAACATGGGCTGAAAGGCAACTAAAAAAGTTAAACTTAATCTTAAATACTCTTTTGAAAAAATTTCTTTGCTGATAAGATAAATAAAAAAAATGTTTAGCATTGACAAAATTACGGAAATAAAGCGACTGCTAAAAACCCTGATAAAAAGATCATCATTAAAAAATATTTTATAAGGAATAGCTGCTAAAAAATAATAAACCGGTCCGTATCTGCTCGCTTCTTTTTTAGCCATCGTTTGCCGATTTTGCTCAGAATTTAGGCTCTTAATTATATCTTCATAAAGCCCAACTTCTCCCTTAATATAAGGAATTCTAAACTCAGGATGGTAAGTAAACTTATTAATCCCCCTGCTGTCTCTTTTTGTTCCCAAGACCTCAGACGAGCGAGCGATTTCTTCCGTAACATCAAGCTCGCTCCCCTTGGGAAAACGATTTTGCTCTCCCTAAAAAGCAACCTCGGAAAAATGCTGTTCTTCATCAGGAAAATGCCAAATGGGAATGATAGCCAACCAGACCAATTCTTTTAAAAAATGCCCTAAAAGCAAAAGCAGCAATAGTTTGTTCTTCATCCTTACTGATTTTATCAACTTAAAAAAACTAATTCCAATTTCCTGGTATTATATAATAAATTTGAGTTACGAAATGCTGAACCTGTTATGTCATCCTGGAGGGATCCGCCAACTGGCGGAGACCGATAGGATCTCTATTAAGATTCTATCGCTGATGCTCCAGAATGACAATTATGCGTGATTCATTTAGTAATTCAGGTTAATAATATAAAAGTGATAAAAGAAAAAAAAGCTTTTTGGTTGATTTTAAAAGTTTCAGGCTTGCTTGTTTTCTTATTTTGGTCCTTTGCCTATTTTAGAACAGAGGCCAAGCCGATTTTTGCTCCTTTGTATGCCACTTTAGACTTTAAAAATTCCTGGCTGCTTCTACCTTTGGTTTTTCTTAACTATGGCCTGTTGATTCAATCTTTAAATAAAAAAAGGCCCAATTTTTTTCAAGTTTTCTTACTTGGATTTGTGTTAGTCATTACCATAAATTTCCTAAAATCAGGCTCAACTTTTTATGATTCTTTAAAAGACGGTAATAATTATTACCAAGACAGCCTTAAGATTGAAGACCTTAAAAAATTTTTATCCGGTTTTGACAGCCATATTTACTATTATAACCTTCACACACGGACCCACCCGCCCGGACCGGTAATTCTCCACTACTTTCTCAATAAAATCGGCTTAAACCAAATAATTTTCTCAAGCCTGATGATGATTTTGTTATCAATGGCTGTTTTATTCCCTATATCCAAAATTGCTATTATTTTTAAAAATCCCTATAAGTTTCTTATTCTTCTTCTTTTTTCCTCACCCGGATTTTTAATTTATAGTGCCACTTGCATGGATACGGTTTTTGCCACCCTGGTCAGTTTAGCTTTTTATTTTATTCTTCGTTTAAGAAAAAAGGTTTCGGCTGTAAACGTAGTACTAGCTGCTATTACTGCCTTTTTAGCTCTTTTTTTTAGTTATGCTGCTGTAATCATACCGTTTTTTAGCCTGTTTCTGATTATCCTTTCCAAATTTAAAAGCAAAAAATTTATTCTTTCTCAATTGGCCGTCTATCCGGTCGTCGGGCTAATCTATCTATTTTTATTTTTTATAACCGGTTTTAAACCTATAGCAAGCTTTTTTAGTTCCAGAACTTTTAATTCCATGCTCATGCCGGATATTTTTATGACTTTCAAAAGGTATATTTATTCGGTTGGGGCTAATTTTGTAGAATATATTATCTTTTTAGGCTTACCGATTTTTGCTCTTTTCCTTTTGAATCTAATTTTATTAGTGAAAAAAAGAAAAACGACTATAAATTTTAGCTTTTATTTGGCTTTCTTGACCCCGATGGTTTTGCTTAATTTTCTGGGAGTTTATAAAACCGGCCCCTGGTCAGGAGAAACAGGCAGGATTTGGTTTTTTTTAACGCCTTTAATCATTAGCGGAATCAAGATTAAAAATGAAAATTTGTTAAAAATAGCTAGCTTTTTATCTTTTTTTCAAACCGTTATAATGCAATTGCTGCTTAATTTTTTCTGGTAGTGCGGGTTTTAAATCTCAATGATTAAGGTCTTAACCAATTTTCCGTCCATAGAAGGATAGGGCATTAAATTTCTCGCCCGCCAAAATTTCCTGAATGGAACCCGGCTAAATAGCAGATGCGAAATATCAAGAAATTTGGCGGGTAAAAATGAAATCAGAACCAAAACCTTTATTTTTTTTCTTAATTATTCTCCTTATCTTTATTGTCAGAGTCTTTCCTTATCGCCAAAGCTTTTTGCAAAGATTTGATGCTAAAGCATTGGAAAATCTTTACCAGCATTCCCAGTTTAGCCAAAACCCGGCTGACCGGACTGAAATTATTCGCGACCATGACCTTTACGCTTATAGCGGCTGGTATTATTTAAAAACAGGTGATTTAAGAATGGTTAATATTGAACATCCGCCTTTGGGAAAGTATCTTATCGGCTTGTCAATTCTCCTTTTCCATAATCAAAACATTATGCAAATTCCTCTGGCTATTACTCTTCTCTGGATCACTTATCTTTTAGCTTATAAGATTTTGAAAAGCCCATGGCTGGCAGTTTTGGTACCTTTAGCTTTAATCCTTGAAAACTTATTTTTAAAACAAACTACCCAAAGTTTACTCGATCTACCTCAAGCAGTTGTAATAGGCCTCTTTTGCTACTTGGCTTTAGCTAAAAAAAATCCTTATCTTCTAGGAATCCTGCTTGGTGCGGTTAGCAGCATTAAGTTTCCGGCAACAGCTATTATTTTAGGTTTAAGTTTCCTAATCCATTCTGCGTTAACCAACAAGCGTCAAAGTATTAAAGCAGGAATAGTCGTTCTTATCACTGCCTTAGGATTTTATCTTTTAACCTATACCCCGCTTTTCCTAAAGCAAGGGCCGGCCGGTGTTGCTTCTTTACATATTAGGGCATTAAAAATTCATTTGTCTCACTTGCCAAAATATCCTCCGTTTGTTCCCCTAAAGGTGATGTTCCTAAACCAATGGCCGGTATGGTGGGATGAAAAAAATCCCATTCATCAAACAGAGGAATGGAATATTTTCTGGCCTGTTTTAGGGGCAGCAATTCTTTTAAGCCCGCTTTTTTATTGGCTAAAATATAAAAAGTCTGAAAAAAAACAACATTTGCTTTTTTTTCTTTTTAACTGGCTTTATTTTATTTTCTTAAATAGCCGTCTCTTTTTCCCCAGTTACTTATTTTTAATTTTGCCCTATTTTTATCTTTTTTTTATTTGGGAAATAAAATTGCTCTTATCAGAAGTAAAAAAATTATCAGTTTACTAGTTAAAATATGATATTGCCTAAAATAGTCAGTTATAAAAAATTTTTATTAATTACTAGTTTCATATTAGGTTTAATTCCGGGAATAACATTAATTCATATAATTGCCAAAGATTTTGCCGGTTATTATACTTTGGCCGAAAGTTTTATTTCCTATAAAAAATACGCTTTTTTGTATGTGGATAAATTTAACAATAACGCTCTTAATAGTGGGTTGGCAGCACGAGCCCCACTTTATCCATCGTTAATCTCGATTAGTTCTTTATTTTTGGGCAAAAACTTATTCTCTGTTTACTTGCCTATATTCATCGCCAGATGTTTAATTTGCCCCTTGGTTTTTCTTATTGCCTGTTACTATCTCCCCCTAGAAACAGCTTTTTACTCTTCTTTGCTCGTTATTATTATCCCAAAGCTACAAACTTATTCCCTGTCTGCTTTAGAAACAGATAGTTTAGTTTTATTATTTTATCTTTTAGTTGTTTTATTTTATATTTCGTATAGGAAAAGCCGTTTGCGTAAATATCTTGTGCTTTGTGGCTTAGGCTTGGGCATGCTTGCGTTAACCAAAGAAACAGGATTTCCTATCGCGATCGGTTTTATTTTTGCTGTTTTTTTGGAAGAATTTCTAAAAAGAAATAAAGACATTATAAAATCTGTTCTTTTAATAATAATTCCCTTTCTGATATTAGTAGCTCCTTACTTTCTTTTTACCTTTTCTAAAGCAGGTACAATCTATTTAAGCGCTTATACAAGAGATAAAAATATTAGCTATATCCCCGAAAACTTACCTTTTTTAATAAAAACAATTCCTTCATATATAGGTCTGGAAAGATTATCTTTAAATAATTTTAAAAGCTTATTGGTTAATGTTGTTATACTAGCTTGTTTATTAATAGGCACCGCCTCCATATTAATGAAAAAAGAGTTCATTTTTGTTTTTCCTGTTTTATTTACATTATTGGCGCTTTCGCTTGTTAATTCTAGTTCATTGGGCGGTAAAATCGTTGGAAATTTTGAATTAATTACTATCTTGTCCTTCGCCATGCCTATCGTTGGTTTTTTAATTTTTAAGGGCTTAATTGCAACCATAAACTTTTGTAATTCTTTTAAGAAAAATAGGTTCATAAAAATTATTCAACTGTTCTTTTCCTTTTTGCTTATGTTTAAATTTACAAATAATTTTTTTTGCAAACCATACTCTCTTGATTTTACAGGGAAAGATTTTTATATAAATTTAAAAACAATTATTTTATATAATTATTCTCTTCCTGATACTAAATTTATTTTTGACGAAAACGGAAATTTTTTAATCAAAGAAACTTCTGTTTTGAAACATCTGAAAGAAAATTATTCTTCTAAAAAAGAGCCTGTTCTCATGTTATTTTCTAAAGAGTTCAAATTTTTTATTCTTTTTCTTTTATGTTTGGTGAACTTATTTCCCCTAATTAAAATCTCCGCCGAAATCTTCCAGAGTAAAAATCATCAAACCAGAAAGCGTTATTTAATTGACAGTTCTTAGGTCAAACTTTCAACACCATATCTAAATTTATGAATGAGTAGGGTCATCTTTTAAATGAAAACACAAAGCTTTAATTTCTTATGTCTTAATGCCTGTTTTGGACAATCTCGGGATGGCAGCATAAAATTTTAATGTTATAATCAACCAATATGAAAACAGCCTTGATTACCGGCGGTGCTGGATTTATTGGTTCTTACCTTTGTGAAGAATTTCTAAAAAGAAGTTTTAAAGTAATTACTGTCGACAACTTAATTACTGGCCAGAAAAAGAATATTATTCATCTTTTAGGTAATATAAACTTTAAATTTATTTTTGCTGATATATCTAAGCCTTCTTTCTGCAAAGGACAAGTTAAAAACTATAAACTAGACTATATTTTTCATTTTGCCAGCCCGGCCGGTCCCAATCCTTATTCTTCCTTATCTTATATGCAAATACCCATTGAAACTTATCTGGTTAACTCTTTGGGAACCCACCTGCTCTTAAATCTTGCCAAAAAAAATAAAGCAGAATTTCTCTTTGCTTCCAGTTCGGAAATCTATGGCAACCCGCTTGAACATCCGCAAAAAGAAAGTTATTTTGGCAACGTCAATCCTATCGGACCCAGGGCCTGCTACGATGAATCAAAACGATTTGGCGAAATGGCAACAATGACTTTCGCAAAAAAGTTCGGAATTAAGGTCAAAATTATCAGAATCTTTAACACCTACGGCCCAAGGATGAATCCTAAGGATGGACGTTCCATCACTCTTTTTATAACCCAAGCGTTAAAAAATAAACCGCTTACTATTTTCGGCAGCGGTAAACAAACCAGAAGTTTTTGCTACATTGACGATTTAGTCGAAGGAGTCATAAGTGTAATTGAAAAAGGCGCTACCGGTGAAGTTTATAATTTGGGCAGCCCTCAAGAAATAACCATCAATAAAACAGTGAAAAAGATTTTGAGTCTGACCAATTCTTCTTCTAAAATTATTTACAAAAAATCCTGTCAAGACGATCCGGAAAGACGATGTCCTGATATCAGTAAAGCAAGAAAATATTTAAACTGGCAACCAGGGATAAGTTTTGAGCAAGGTCTTTTAAAAACAATAGATTATTTTACTAGGTGAGTAGTGATTAGTGAATAGTGAGTAGTGGCAAAGTAAAAAAATGAAAATATCATCATTTACTGATTTAATAGTTTGGCAAAATGCCCATAAACTAACATTAGAAATATATAGAATAACACAGAAATTCCCCTTAGATGAAAAATTTGGAATCACATCACAAATAAAAAGAGCTGCTTGCTCAGTTCCTGCTAATATTGTTGAAGGTTTTTATAGAAACACTACAAAGGAATTAATAAATTTCCTTTATATTTCAAGAGGATCCTGTGGCGAGTGTATTTATTATCTCTTATTAGCAAAAGATGTTAAGTTTATAAATGAAAAACAATATATAGGATTTAGGTTAAAATACGAGATAATTATTAAGCAAATAAATGCTTTAATAAAATCATTAAGGAGTAAAATCCGATGAAAAATAACAACCATTCACCACTCACCATTCACCACTCACCATTCACCACTCTTGTAACCGGTGGCGCCGGCTTTATTGGCTCCCATATAGCCAGAAAGTTGGTCAGCCTGGGGCATCAAGTAATTGTTCTTGATAACCTTTGCGAAGGTAATCTAAAAAACATCAAAGATTTTAAAAACAAAATCAGATTTTTAAAAGAAGATATTCTTAATTTAAAAGCCTTGCAAAAAATATTTAAGGGCGTTGACTTTGTTTTTCATGAAGCGGCTCTGAGAAGCGTAGAAAGATCAGTTAAAAATCCCGAAGAAACCAACAAGGTTAATATTGAAGGAACTTTAAATGTTCTTCTGGCCGCCAGAAACAATAAAGTCAAAAGAGTCATTTTTGCGTCCTCCTCCTCGATTTATGGCGAGCAAAAAAGTAAAGTTTTTAAAGAAACCTTATGTCCCAACCCTATCTCTCCTTATGCTCTAAGCAAACTTACCGCTGAATTTTATCTTAAACAATTTTTCAGTCTCTATGGCTTAGAAACTATTTCTCTTAGATATTTTAATGTTTTTGGCCCTTATCAAGATCCTAAAAACGAATATGCCAACGTCATTCCTATTTTTATAACTAAAGTGCTTAAAAATCAACCGGTAATCATTCATTGGGACGGCGAACAATCAAGAGATTTTAATTATATAGACAATGTGGTTGAAGCTAATGTCTTAGCTATGAAAGCTAAAAAAACTCAAGGTGAAGTGCTCAATGTTTGTAATGGTAATACCTATAGCATTAACTTTCTTTTTAAAAGCATTAACAAAATCCTGGGTAAAAATATGAAGGCTACTTATGGTCCTAAAAGAGCCGGAGATGTTCGGCTCACTCTTGGTGACCCAAGGCTGGCAAAAAAAATCCTGGGATTTAAGGCTAAAATAAATTTTGAAAAAGGCTTAAAAAAAACAATTAACTGGTTTAATGCCTAAAAAAAAACGCCTCATTTTTCCTATTGTTTTTATTTCTGGATTTTGCAGTCTACTTTACCAGGTAGTTTGGGAAAGAATAATTGCTTTTAATTTCGGCGGCGATTCAATTTCTTGCGCTATTGTAACTTCCACTTTTATTCTTGGTTTAGGTATTGGGGCATATATCTTCAGAAAATACAAAAATAAAGCCATCACTACTTATGCTCAAGTAGAAATGGCTGTTGGAATATTCGGCATCTTAAGTTATTACCTTTTTTCAAATCTAGCTGTTTCTTTAGCTTATTTATTAAACTTCTCTAATACTAATGCTGATTTTTTTAGGCTGACTCTCGTCCTCATTTGTATCATTTTTCTCCTCCCGCCCTGTATTCTAATGGGCGGCACTCTTCCTTTAATTTTTAATTCTTTTATCAAATCAGGTGATTATAAAAGCAAAAAAGTAGGCCTACTTTATGGTTTTAATACTTTAGGTGCTAGTTTTGGTATTTTTTCTGCCCCTTTTTTATTTTTAAATAACCTTACTATTCCTCAAACGCTTATCTTAGTGGGGATGACTAATATAATTTTATCGTTTCTCATTAAATCTTTCGCCTCGGTTCCGTTAATTGGAAGAATTAATTACTCAATCAACAGTAATTTAAAAAAGAAAAAAATTTCTAAAAATATTTTAGGCCTCGCTTCTGTTTCTGGTTTGTTGAGTTTGGCCGTAGAGATAATCTTTTTTAGAATGGCCTCTGTATTTTTACCCTCTTTCCCTTATAATTTCCCCCTTATTTTAGCTCCTTTTCTTTTCTTTTTAAGCCTAGGAAGTATTATTTTTACCAGGTTTAAAAAATATTCTCTTCTCTCAGTTTTAAAAAGGATCTGTTTTTTGTTCTTATTTTCTGGTCTAGCTTTTCTTAGCTCAATTTATATCATCAACTTTTTCACTTATTCTTTACCCAGAAACTCCATTAGGATCTCACGAGTCCTCTTTGCTTATACGGCCGCTGTCTTGCCTTTTGCTTTTTTTCAGGGCGGCATTTTTCCCTTGATCCTCAAATTAGCTGCCCCCAAAACCAAAGAACTTCCGCCGAAAACAGGTATTATTTATCTGATAAATTCTCTTGGTGCTTTTATTGGAGTCATGTCAATTCAGTTTATAGGTTTTCCTTTGCTTGGATCCAAAAAAATAATTATTGTTATTTTCTACACTTCCCTTTTTACTGCTGTTTCCATTGGAGTAAAATATCTGAAAAAACTAAAAGTAGTTCCCATTGTTACCAGCCTTTTTTTAATTCCTCTCCCTTTTTTTATCCCTTTGGAAAAATGGAATAGCTTTCTTTATGGTAGAGAAAAAGTACCAGAGGTGGTTGAAGGTATCAGTGGTATAGCCACCATTAGTTGGAATGAAGATAAAACAGGAGGTGGGGTTTGGGTAAATGGTCAATATATGTCCCAGCTTCCAGATCATCCTAAACATGTTCGTTTAGCTGTTTATCCTCTTTCTTCCAGTAGAAGAGAAAAAGTACTTTTTCTGGGCTTGGGGGGTGGTGGTATGCTGCGTGAACTAGCCAAAGATCAAAAAATAAAAAAAATAGATGTTGTTGATTGGTCTTATGAACTGTCCAAAATTCTTAGACAACCGGCGGCAGCAAAAATTCTTGATCATGTTTTAGACAATTCTAAAGTTACTCTTTATAAAAATGATGCCCGAATTATCACTAATTTATTACCAGCTCAAAGCTATGATCTGGTAATAGACAACTTGGCTGAATCTTATTGGGCTGGAGCCACTCATGTCAAATCAGTTGGTTATTTTAAAACAATCTCCAGACTTCTTAAACCTGAAGGCCTTTTTATTCTTGACATTAATGCTGCTAACCAAGAGGTTTACGAAGCCATTATTGCCAGCCTAGTGCGCAATTTTAATTCCGTCAGTACTCATTATCACTCCATTGCTATCTGTCAAAATGGGGCTTTTGAGTTTCAACCGCAGAAAGCATTTAACCTTGAAGATGCTGGAAAAGTAGTAACCGCCAGAGAAAAAATATTGGAAATATCAGAACCAGCGAAAAAGTGGTTTTTAGCTGGCTTTGAAAAAATGCCAGAAGAAAAATATTTGAAAATAAAGCCTGTCTGTGATGATTTTTTGGGTAATGAATATTATTATCACCCTTTCCAAAGTTTAATCAATAAGTTTAAAGTAAAAACTCAATGAAGAAGATATTATTCCTTTTCCCCCTAATTAGACTGGGCGAAATCTATCCCTGGTATAAAAATCAGTTAAATGCATTTTTGTTAAATAAATACAAAACTAAGATTATCTATCTCCCTAAGGGAACCAAATTAAGATATTTAAAATTTTTGTTTAATTTTCCCCAATACCTCAAAGCAATTAAAAAAACAGATATTGTTTTTATTCCTGTCTCTTACTTAATTCCTTTGATTTTTATCTTAACTAAGATTTTTAATAAAAAATTAATTCTGGGTTACAATGCCTCCAGTCTTTCAGTGGCTACTTATCTTAAGATCCCAAATTCTATCAAAAAACTCTTTAATCTTTTAGAAAAAATCATTTATCCCCGTCTTGACCTTATTACTACTCACACAGAATCTATGACGGCTTTTTTAATAAAAATCTATAATTTGAATCCAAAAAAAATTATTACTATTTATAACACTGTTGATCCGAATATTTTTAAAAAAACAAGTCTTAGAGAAATAAGAAGACTAAAACAGGAGTTAAACATTAAAAATGAAAAAATCCTTTTATATCATGGCTGTTTTCATGAAGCTCATGGTTTAAAATACTTTGTCAAAGCCTGGCCAAAAATTAAAAAAGAAAATAAAAATCTTAGGGTTGTTTTCGTAGGCTGCAGTAAAGAAGCCGCTTCTTTCTTTCTTTCTCCAAAATTTACTCAAGAAAAACAAATTATATTTATTGGTCAAGTTCCTCCTTCAAAGCTTCCCAGCTACCTGTCTCTGGCCGATATCTGGTTTGGTCGATTTTCCGGCGCAGAGCGCTCGCAACGCTGTTTTTCTCCCTGCATGGTAGAAGCGATGAGTCTGGGGCTACCAGTTCTTGTTTCTAAAACCAGAGAGGTTGATCAGTTTCTGAAAGAGGGAATCAATGCTATCGTCGTTTCTCCAAATAACTCAAAACAGATCTCCCAAAAAATAAATTTTTATTTAAAAAATAAAAATCGTCTTTTAATTATTGGCAAAAATGCCCGAAAAACTATCATGGAAAACTTCACTATAAAAAAGATGAGTGAACAATTAAATCTTAAAAAAATACTCAGCAATTATTAGCTTCTTTTTCTATCATCTTTTCTATCGGAGGTATTTTTATTTTTTTTACAAAAATTTCATCAGCAACTAAGCTTCTGTCACAAAAAAAGCTTGAATCTCTTTTTATTCTCATATCTTTACCATACTTCTTTCTTAGCAAACATAGGAGCTTGTATTTACTAATTCTCTCGCCAGCCAAGTGAATTATTCCGGAAACTTTAGGAAACCTTTTTACCAACTTTAATAAAACATTTGCTATTTCTGTTGTTGTTAATCCACTAAAAAACACTTTATCAAAACCAGTAATCTCTGTTTTTTGGGATAAAAACCACTCAAGAAAAAGAAACCTTGAACTCAATTCTCTCCCAAACATCGATGTTCTTATAGTTAAATGTTTACCATAACCAACTTCACCTAAAAGCTTCGACCTACCATATAAATCTATTGGGTCCGGGTTATCTTCAATAGAATAACATCCTTTCTCTCCTGAAAAAACACAGTCTGTTGATATGTGAATCAATTTTGCTCTAATCTTCTGAGAAGTTTTTGCTAATCTATGAGGAAAACAGGAATTAATTTCTATTGTTTCCACATAGTCTTTAACATGCGGCTTGGTAAGACCAATACAATTAATAATAACTCCGGGTTTAATCCTTTTTATTTTTCTCTCAAGGCTTTTATAAAAGAGAACATCGCAAGAAAATAAACAGTCCTGCTTATCAAAAATCTTATATTTTTCGTATTTCTTAAGGTTGGGAACCCGAAAAGAAGTATAAATCTTGAATTTTGTTTCACTTTTAAATATCTTATATACTTTATGACCCAGCATCCCACTGCCGCCAAGAATTAAAATCTTCATCTAAATTTAACCTCCCATAGATTACCCCATTTGTATGGATCATACCTTATATCATCTTCCAAACTTTCTTCAAAGGTTGAAGTAGACATAGCCACCAATAAAGTATTATCAACAAGAGACATCCAACCATTAGCTAATCTAGGAGGAACAATTAACAATTGGGAGAATCTATCGCTTAAAACAAAAGAATATTTTTTTTTAGAATTACTTGGATCAATAACAATAAATTTTGCGCTTCCCCTAGCAATATAAAAAAATTTCCATTCCTTTTTATGAAAATGAAATCCTCTGATTATACTCTTGGAAAAATTTCCTACAATATAGACTCTTTTAATTTTCTTTTTAATAGAGTTTGAGATTGGAACCAAATATCCCCTGTCATCCTGACAAAATTCACAATTTATTAATTTTGGTTTCATCATACTAAACTTCTCATGTTGGAATATTTTGACTCTGATGGATTTTTGATTCTTTGAGATTTCAGTAATCCTAAAGTTTCCCTTATCCCAAACAATACGTCTCTTTCGGGTTTAAAATTTAACTCTTTTTTTGCCTTTTCTGAACAAACTTTATAACTCCGTTTATCTTCAAAATGACTTTCCGTAATCGCTAATTTTGTTCTCGGCAGAACTTTTTGCACTTTCTTGGCAATATTAATTATTCTCAAATTCTCTGCTACTAAATTATAAATCCCTGTTTTATTGTTCCATAAATTGTTTTTGATTGTCTTGGCCGCGTCCATAACATGAAGCAACGGCCGCCATTTGTCCATACCAAAAACTGTAATTTTTTTATCAAGATAGGCGTGAAGACACAAAGTGTTAACTACTAAATCAAATCTTGGTCTGGCAGAAATGCCAAATAAGGTTCCCAAGCGTAAAATAAGGGCGTTTTTCTCTTTTAAATACTTTTCTGCATTTAATTTTGTCTCCGCGTATAAAGAAAGAGGGCACACAGGTGACTTTTCTGTCAAAACACCTCGATTATAACCATAAACTGAACACGTGCTTAAAAAGATTATTCGTTTTTGGAAATGCTGGGATAAAAATTTAACTGAAAATTCATTGACCTCTTTAGCTAAACTAGGATGGAGAAGACAAGCACCATCTCCAACAATGGCTGCCATCCAAATAATGGTGTCGAATTTGGGAAAAATTCTTTTTAATTTATTTTCATCCCTCACATCACCATAAACAAATTTATAAGGATAAAGATATTCTTCGTGATATAAAAGATTGTCATAAACAGTAAAATCGTCATCCAGGATACTTGTTAAAGCACTTCCTAAAAAACCCGCGCCTCCTACAATCAGAATTTTCTTTCTAAACATACTGAAATAATACAATAATATTCACCAAAGGTAAATCTGCTAAAATAGAATTGTTCTTAAAATGAAACGCCAATATTCTAAAAAATATTTCGATAACTACAGCCAAGGTAAAGGATATTTGTTACAGAATAATAATCTTACCGGAGCTAAGCGGATCAAGGAAATTAAGGCTTTAAAAAAAACAAAAGGAAGGTTGTTAGACGTAGGCTGTGCCTTTGGCTTTTTTCTTGATTTAGCTAAAACGGCTGGCTTTAAAACTTATGGCCTAGATATTTCCCAATATACTCTTTTAAAGGCAAATAAAGAGCATCAAGTAAACAATATTGATGTCAGCCAAGAAAAAATTCCTTTTAAAAGTAATTTTTTTGATGTCATAACTTTAAGTCATACTCTAGAACACCTAACTAATCCATTTTTTGCTTTAAAAGAAACCAGGCGGGTTTTAAAAATAAAAGGTCTGCTTTTTATCGAAACGCCCCTAAGGAAACGCTGGACAGGTGATAAAACTCACTTTAGCTACTTTGATAAAATTTCCTTAAGATTTATCTTGGAAAATTTAGATTTTAAAATTTTAAAAATTGGCGAAGAGGGCGGAAAATTAAGAAATATCTTTGGCATAATTCGTCTCCTTTATAAAAAAAATACTCTTTTCAACTTTGTTCCTCAAGGTACAGGTTCTTTTCTTGTTTGCTATTGCCAGAAAAAATAACTTGTTATAGGTAAAAATTGCTTTATTGTTTTATATATATATCTAGGGCCTCATCTGGATTTTCTGCAAACCTGGTTTTGAATAAATGAAAGATAGGATAATAAAGTTCAGGAATGTTGTTAACTCGGTAGTCATAAACTGGAAAAGAAACTTTTTGGTATCGACTATTTTTTAACAATAAATCCATTTCTTCAGGAAAAACACTCCGCCATCCTTTTCTGGAAATAATGATATCTGGTTTTAACTTTATGTCTTCGGAAAGATTATGACCTCCCTGGCCAATAATTACTTTACAATCCAGATAATACATAAAACTGAATTCTTCATAATTAGTAGCAATAACTAAATCTTCGTGGCTGAGAAAAGTTTTCTTTATATAAGGAATGGCAAAATCCAAGGGCCCTTTATATTGATGGGTAAGTTCATAAAAGTAGCTTTTGAAGGGATAAATTTTATGAAGTCTATCGCTGGTAATAAGGAGAAAAACCATCATTAAAAACAAAAAGTAATTTTTTGCCTGCTTCAAATCTTTAAACTGAAAAATTATAAAGGCATCAAGTAGGAAAATAACGGTTAAAATCGGCTGAAGAACAATAAAATAACGCTCATAAATTAAGGGGCTACGACTGATAACCAATGCGTAAATAACAAAAAAAAGGCTTAAGGTATTAGACACTCTCAACATTTGCCTTATTTTCAGAGTCTTTTTTTTTAATTTCCAAGTTAACAATATTAATATACTTTTAATAACTAAGGCAAAAGTCAAAAATTCATATTTATTAAAAAACCTTAAAAAATAACAAAGGTTTTCCAAATATCGCTGAAAATTAAAATGATAAAGTTTTGATATTTCCTTGGAGGTATTAAAGGCTTCAAAAAAAATAAAAAAAGGAAGAGTTATCAAAAAAGAGATTAATAAAGGCAAAAATTGTTTGATTAAAAAGCCAAACTTTTCCTTATTTAAGCGGCTCTTCTTCTTGATATTAAAAGTCTTGCTCTCGAAAAAAGAAGTTAAAGCAAAAGTAATTAATAAAGGAAAATACGCTGGAAAAAAGGTATTGAAAACCAGTAGTAAAAAAAGTGACAATAAAACAGTATAAATCCAAAAATTTATTTTTTTAAAAATATAATACTGAAAATAGAGATAAAAAATTAAGCCAGTTAAAAAAATCAACAACGAATGATAACGGGCATCCCTTAAATGCAAAATTAAAGAAATAGAAAAAAGCTCTAAACCGAAAAATAAAATCAGAAATAAAATTTTCCTTAATCTTTGAGCAAAAAGCTTGCTGATTGGTAAAACAATTATCAAGAGCCCTAAAAAACCAATCGCAGCAAAAGGTATTCTTATTAAGGCTGTCTTTAAATAAATATCACCTACTTTGTGAGCCAATAAAACTGCCGGAACAGCAAAATAATACTGGCCCCAAATAGCATCTTTAAAAGCATCATATTTTTGTTTAACACCCAAACTTTTATCCTCATGCTCTAAAAGGTTTAAAACATTCTTCCCATCATTAACCTTGGGGTAACCATATTCTAAAATCCGAGTAGCAAACATGGCTGTTTCCGCTTCATCATTCCATAAAAGAGGGTAGCTTATATTTTTAAATAAACTCAGGGAAAAAAGAATTAAAACGAAAAATAATAATGATATAAGTAGAATATTTCTAAATTTATTTTCCATGTTAGAATTTCCTTTTTATATCAATAATATTTATGATATCATATTGCTAAATAAGAAAAAATGTATTCCTCCAAAACATGTTTATTCAAAATCGCTTCATCAAGTATCAAACCCAAGGCAGTGATTATCACTACCAACAAATAAATAGATTTAAACCTTTAACATTTAATGCTTATGTTTTGGCGAGGTATGAAAATCACCTCAACCTGCTTTGTAGAAACATTAAAAAACATTTTCTAAAGTCAAACCAACTTAAAATTCTTGACCTTGGATGCGGAGACGCCGTCCTTTTATTTTTACTAAAACAAAGGTTAAAAAATTATAAACTTTCTTTGTGGGGGATTGATATATGCGAAGAAGCGCTACGGGTTGCCAAAAGAAAAATTCCTGAAGGAAATTTTGCTAAAGAAAATATTTGTAATTTAAAATTTCCGGACAATGCTTTTGATATTGTTCTTTCTTCTGATGTCATCGAACACCTCAAAAAACAAGATAAAATGCTTAAAGAAATAAAAAGGGTGCTTAAAAAAGAAGGTATAACTATTATTGGCACGCCAATTAGACTAACAGATAAGCCTTTGGATAAATACCATGTCCGCGAACTTTTTCCCCAGGAATTTAAAAAAATGGCAGAAAAATATTTTAATTCTGCTAAAATCGTTCAAAGCCATCCTTTGCTTTATTTAATGCTCTACAGGCATCATTTTAATTTTTTTGGTAAAAAAATATTTTTATTTTATCTTCTAATAAACGTTTTCACTATTATTTTTAAAATCAACCCTTTTCAAAAAATAGTAGAAACTAAAGAAAAATATTTTAGCTATATGTTTTTAGTTGCTGAGGGATAGTAGCTCCAATATCCTGACATATCCTTTCTTATGTAAGCACCAGCATTAGGATAGTGCAAAGGATGATTATCTTTTTCCGACCAAGGGCCAACGTAGTAATTACCCAAAGGCAAACCTGTACCAACTCCTATTAGACCAGGTGGTATTCTTCTAAAATATTTTTTCCAATATTTTTCAGAAAAAAATAAGGCACAGTAGTCTAATTTAACAAACTCATCAATAAAAATATAACCTTTGTCTATCAAATTTGGCCAGATATTTCTTACACATGTGTCTAAACTTGCTTCTAAATCTACGTCAATAAAGACTAGCAATACAGGATAGTTTAATTTTGGTAACGTATCTTTAAACCAACCTTTAACAAACTTGCAGCATTCTATTGCTCCATATTTTTTGATATTCATCTTAACTTCTTTAAGAGTACCACAATAATCTCCTTTCTTATAATGCTTTGCCTCACGGTCGTTCCTATCACCCTTCGGAAGCCCTTCAAAAGAATCATATATCTTCAATTCTCTGTCAACAATTCTGCATACTAATGATAAATTAACAGCAGAACCACCCTTCCAAGTACCACACTCTATAACACAACCAGACAAAGTAGGAGGCATCTCTAATATTTTTAAAGCTATTACCAGATGTGACTTGAAAGAAGTAGCCGTAGGAATACGCAGGGTGTTGAAATAAAACTGGTATCCTAGTTTTAACTTTTTAAAAATAGACATTTTATAAGAATGATGAATCACTTTTGAATTTAAAATAAGTAAAGTACTGGTGGGTACGCCAAAAATTAAATAATAAATTTTCATCAATAATGTCAATAACATTTTTTCTACCTTGAGTTTTTCTAGATTTTTCCAGCAATAACAGTAATATCCCACTCTTTTTCCGATGGTTTTCCTGTCATTTTTAAAAACGGATGAATACCTATCAATTCAAACTTTGTTTTCTCAAGAAAATATTTTATTTCCTGGGGAAAGAAAAATCTCATCTGATGAAGCTCTTTGTTTTGTTGCAAAAGTTTTCCGGCGACTGAGTAATATTTTGTTTGAAAAAAAATACCAAGCGATTGCTTTAATAAATTAAAGCGGCTCTCTGTTTTTCTTATAATGTAGCCGTTTTTCATCTCTACTTTCTTAACTTTGTTCTTTGGCTTGTCAGCTAATACTGCCGGGCCAAACCAGATATCAAAAACAAAAAGCCCATCTTTTTTCAAATGTTTATTAGCAGTCAGTAATGCTTGCTCAAAATCCTCATTGTTTTTCTGATAACCCATGACATTAAACATGGAAATGACTGCGTCAAACTTCTTTTTTAAATTAATCTTCCTTATGTCTCCCTTGTAAAAATCAATTTTAAGTTTTCCTGCTTGTGCTTTCTTTCTTGCAATCCTGAGCATATTTTGGGAAAAATCAACTCCTGTTATCTTAAAACTCCTTCTGGCTAGAATAAGATCATGGTTGGCAGTACCGCAACCTAAATCTAAAACAGCTTTAATTTTCTTGGAAGAATATTTTTTAAAAATCTTTTGCAGATAATCACATTCCTTCTGATAATCTTTATTATGATAAAGGGCATCGTAAAATTTAGCGTAATGATTAAAAACCTTCATTCTCTTTTTTATATCAGTAAATTAAACGCCAGCTTAGGGGCGTACCTCTTTTTATGCTCTTTTTTGCTTTTTTACCTAAAATTGTTCTTAAATGTTTTGGTTTAAGCCCATTCGATGGCCTTATTGACCTTATGTTTTCTTCGCTAAAAACATCCCCCTTCTCAATGTTTCTCACCGCAAAAAGGGAACGTCTAAAAACACGACTTGTTCTTTCCTTTTTGGTTAATCCGTAGGAAACTTTACCTAAAGCTTTTTCTACTATTCTTACATTTTCTACTAATTCTTTAAGTTCGTTTGGTTCTAAGGAAAAAAAACTATCAGCAGTTTTTATTTTTCTTGACAAGGTAAAATGTTTCTCAATTACTTGAGCACCCAGAGAAACTCCGGCAATAGAAACACCTATTCCTAAAGAATGATCAGATAGACCTACCGGACAATTAAACATCTTTTTTAGGTGAAGAATTGTTCTTAAGTTCATCTCCTTAGGATCAGCCGGGTAACTACTGTTGCACTTTAACAAAATTATGTCTTTTGCTCCTCCTTTTTTAGCGGCGTTAACTGCTTCTTCTATCTCTGTAATACTGCCCATTCCTGTAGAAATAATTAATGGCTTTCTGGTCTTGGCTGCATATTCAATAAAAGGTAAGTCTGTTAATTCAAATGAACTAATTTTGTGAAGCGGAACATTGATTTTTTCTAAAAAATCAACTGAGCTTTTATCATAGGCTGTAGCGAAAAAAATAATTCCTAAACTTTCAGCAACCTTCTTTAATTTTCTAAACCATTCCCATGGAGAATAAGCTCCTTGATAAAGACTGTATAAAGCTTGTCCGCCCCATTTTGGATGCTTTATTTGAAAGTATTTATTATTAACATTAATTGTCAGTGTATCAGGAGTGTAGGCCTGAAATTTAATCGCGTCTGCACCGCACTCTTTGGCCGTTTTAATCATATCGACCGCACGACTAAAATTTTGACCATGATTAGCAGAAACCTCAGCAATGATAAAAACAGACTTAGTTTTTCCTATAATTTTATTTCTCATTTTTATCGACCTCTTCTCTCCCCGCCTTAAATATTTTCACTATATATTTAAAACCTTTATAGTAAAAAAAGGCCGGGAATTCATCATTATTTACGATTCGCAATAGATTAAATTGTCTTTTGATACTTTTTTTTAAATCAAGTCGGCTGTCTTTTAAACTTCTTCTTTTATAATAAATGCTCTTCCCTTTCTGTAAAACAGGTTTTAAATTTTCATAACTTTTTAAGAATTCCAAACATAGCTTTGAAGTTTTTTCTGCTTCTTTTCTCCTAACCTCGGCATTAAGTTCGTGTCCTTCTAATAATATATAATCCTTTAGGTAAATTCTTCCAGCATCAACTTTCTCTTCAGCTTCAAACAGTACGATAGGAATTTTATTTTTGCCTTCCAATATTTGCCAGAATAAAGGCGCCCAGCCTTTTCCTTTAGGTAAATCACTACCGTGAACCACTAAATTATGTTTGTGTTGTTTTAAAAATGATTTTTTGATGACTTTAAAATAGCTTAGAATAAAAACTACTTCGTACTTTACGTCAACTTTTTGCTCATCAAAAAAGAGCTTGACTTGATACCCTCTTTGATCCAAAAGATTAACTAATTTTTTTGCATAAGGAACAAACCAGCTTTCTTTAGAAGTTAAAACAGCAATTTCTTTAAATTTCATTTTTTAACCCTAGGCCTTTAAATGCCTCTGTAAATCTCAAACCAACCTCCATAATTATGCTTGTATTCGGTAACTAAAATATTTGCCTCCGTTTGCTAATATTGCAATATTCATTTCCGAACAATTCCAAGTAGCAGTCCATCAACATAACTCCCATTATAAAAAAGATGTTTTTTCCTTATTCCTTCAACCAAAAAACCGGCTTTTTTAAATGCTTTTATCGAAGCAATATTATTTATATAAGAACCAGCAGTTAGTTTGTGCAGTTTTAATCTATTAAAAGCATAGTCAACCACCAGCCTGATTGCTTCTGTGGCAAATCCTTTCCCCCAAAAAGATTTTTCTCCAATGATTATCCCTATATCGGCAAAATTGTGGTTTCTGTTAATCGGCCCGAGTTTGATATTTCCAATATGCTTGTTTTTTTCTTTTGAAATAATAGCTAAAAATATATAGTCTGGACTACTTTTAATTTTTCTAACAAAACTTCTCAATTTTTTCAAAGACCATGTTTTAAATCGGCTTTCTAGATATTGAGTAACTTCAGGATCATTCATCCACTTATGGTAAGTTTTTGTTACATCGGAAAGTTCAATCTCCCGCAGGGAAATATGTTTGTCTTCAAGAAACAAATTACATTTTTTATTTTTTCTTATCTTGTTTTGTCCCATAAATTTTGATCCCATAGTTTTTGGCCGCGTTTAACTTTACTTGGATCAAAAACATTTGGTAACTTCACATGCTTAGAAGCTATACACATAAATTCTTTCTCGGTAATCCCTAGCATATCTAAAAACCAATTCAGGCTGGCCGGCTTTCTGCCATCGTATTTTTGGGCCAGCTTTAAAGCCTTCTCGCGTGAAAGTCTATTGTTTCTGATATCTATACTAGTCAGGTGCGCTGTTCTGCCAAACCCCTTTTTTATAAACAAAAGGTAATCTCTCATACCATATAACATACATTCTATTTTTGCATAACCATAACTTTTAGGAATACCTTCAACGACATCCCACTGCCAACCCATTTTCCTTCTTATAATCTCTGCCTGCTTTTTCGCATCCCAAGGAATAAAACTTCCAAGACATACGGAACGATAATTAATTTTTTTTAATTCTTTTAAAGAAGGATATTTGAAAGGCAATAGGTCTTTCATAGTTACAGAGCGCTTGAGAAATTTAAACATTTCATCAGCCGTAATTCCTAAATTTGCAAGATTGTTAAACTTTTCCTCATTAACCTCTTCTGGTTGCTCATAACTATAGGAAGAAATGTACTCTGCACTTGGTTCACCCCAAAATATTAAAGGCACATTGAGTTTAACTGCTATCTGCATCGGGTAAGCAAAAACACCGGTATGACAAAACCAGCAAAAATCCCCCTTACGTTTGAATGCCTCAAACATAAGCTTTTTAACAACCTTCCAGTTGGGTCTAAAGGTTAAAATATCAACACCTAGATTTTTAACTGTCTTTACTCTGTTTTCTAAAGTTCTTGGTCTTAAAAAACCATGATCAAAACTCACCAAAAGGGGTTTAATACGGTACTTGGTTACCAAAATATAGGCGGTAAAAGTGCTGTCTTTTCCTCCGCTAAAAGGAATAATACAATCATAAGCATATTTCCCTTTATATTGATCAATAAGCTTAATTAGTTCTTTTTCTTTTTTTTGCCAATTAATTTTTTTCTGTTTAAACCTAACTTGCCTACAGGCACCGCATACCCCTTTCCCGTCAAATTCTATTTTCTCTTGTGTTTCAGGCATGATACATTTTTTACATCTTCTTAATTGAACTTTAGACATAAAAACACCTCCTTAAAAACAGCACTAATAATTTTAATTCAGGCAAGTCTTTTAAATCCAGCATGACAAACCGGGCCTTTTAGATATTTTTCCGGTCTAGCTTCTTTTATTGCCTTACTAATAAAAGCAAAAGATTTATCAACAGCTTCAATATATGTCTTAATATGTTTTTCTTTGTGAGCATAAGAAGAATAAAAAGAAGTCCCTGCTAAAAAACCTTTCTTAAGCATCAATTGTGTAAAAAGGGTTTTTAATACTAGAGACTCTTGATATTTAAAAGTAAAGTGGCTTAAAGGATACATACCCGAAATCTTTATTTTCAAACCGTGTTTTTTGGCTAAAGTACTCCATACTTTTTGAACTGTCTTTCCTATTTTTATAAGATATCTTGAAACACTTAATTTTTTCATTTTTCTAATGCATGCCAAAGCGGCTGTGGGACCTATTCCTTCTGTCCAATAAGTGCTGCTAATAAAAGTTTCTTGAGCAACATTCATTACTTCACGCCTGCCGATTATAGCTGCCATTGGATAACCATTACTAATGGCCTTGGCAAAAACAGCCACATCAGGTTTAACTTTAAAACTCAAGTGGGCGCCACCGAGGTTTAATCGCCAACCTGAACTGACTTCATCAAATACTAATATTATCCCTAGTTTTTTTGTTGTTTCCCTAATCGTTTCCAAAAATCCTTTTTTGGGATAATAATTTCTTACTGGCTCCATTACTACGCAAGCGATTTTATTTTTATATTTTTTTATTAAACTTAAAAATTTTCCAGTATCATTGTACTCGAAAGGAATTGTTGTTCCTTTTAAACCTCGAGGAACACCTAAGGGATTTAAACCCGGTAGTAAATGACCATCCAAGGCTTTATTATCTGCCAGGTTAGAAGACAAATACCAATCCTGCCAACCATGGTAACCACAAAATAAAACTAGGTCTTTCTCTGTTTTAGCCCGGGCTATTCTTACGGCTATACTCATTGCTTCCCCTCCGGTTCTGGCAAATCTTACCATTTGCGCCCAAGAGTGGATTTGACACAATAATTCAGCTAGTTCAACTTCTTCGGGACAATTTAAGGTAGTTATTGATCCCTTACCTATCTCTTTTTTTACTGCTCTATTAACATCTTCGTCAGCATAACCTAATATACAGGCACCTAAGGCCATGGAGCTCATATCAATATATTTTTTTCCGTCCAAATCCCAAACTTCACATCCTTTCGCTTTTTTATAATAAGCCGGCCATAAATCAGGTAAAAACATTTCCGGTCGTTTGGACAAAAGCTGGGTGCCACCAGGAATTAATTTCTTTGCCTTTATATATAACCTCTGTGACTTACCCATATATCTCCCTTTCTAAACTGTCAAACCTTTTTATCTTCTCTTAAGGATTTTAAATAACCTTCATTTCTGATAATATCTTTATTCAAATTTTCTAAATCTGGGTTTTGCCCTAAAAATTTTAACACATCTTCCATTTGGAAATCAGGATTTCTCGGATATAAAGCTTCTAAAATTGCTTTTATAAGTTTAAAATCATTTTCCTCATCTACCGTCCATCTTTTATCAGAGAGATCTTTTTTGTTTTTAAAATTTACAAGTTTAAATTTTCCAGGATGTTTTGTTATATATGACGTGACATGCTCTCTTTCTGATAATAATTTCGCCCTTTTCCAAGCTTCGCTAAGAGTTTTAAAATTAAATATCTCTACGTCTTCTCCATCGGGAAAAGTTTCCAGTAAAGTATTAGAGCAATAATCAGCTTTGGATTTAAAATAACGTCTTACCACCTTATCAATTATCTGCGGGTCTATTAGCGGACAATCTGCCGTAATTCTTACAATGTGTTTTGCGTCAAATTGTTTGGCCGCCTGATAATAGCGATCTAAAGCATCGTTTTCTGAACCGCGGTAAACAGCCACTCCCAACTTTATCATTAGTTCTACGATTACTATATCTTCTTTTTTATTGGTGGCAGCCACAGTTACTTTTTTTATATTTTTTGCTTTTTTCACCCTTTCTATCCCATATTCCAAGATTGTCTTGCCCATAATTTTCAACATTACTTTTCCCGGCAATCTTGTCGATCCCACCCTGGCTTGTATTATTGCTATAGCTTTCATATCATTTCCTCTTAATTACTTCCAATTTAAAGGTGAAATTATTTTCTCGTCATCTTCTTTTAAAACTAATAAATCATCATATATATCCTTAACTCTATTTAAATATCTTAAAGCCGCTGCATCTTCCTTTAAATTATCTAAATTATTTATTCCAATGAGAATTTTATCAATGTATTTATTAAGGCAAACAAAATTCAAACATAGCGCGCTGATAGAGATATCCATTTTTTGAGCAAGGTTACGCAAAATCACTAATCTTTTTTTCAATTTTTTAAATTGATTGCCAAACTTATCCATTTTTTTAAAAACCAATCCCTGTAAAAAAACTGAGCGAGTGTAGAGTTTCACCTCTTTTTCTTGTAACTGAGAAAAAAATGGAGCAAATCTTTGATCAAAAATGGAGTAAGGAAGTTGAATAATATCAAAATCAATGTTATTTTTAAACAAATATTCTAGCTCTTTAGGATGATATATAGAAAAACCTATATTTTTTATTAGTCCTTTTTCTTTGTATTTTCTTAGCAAGGACAATATCTTAGGTTCCCTCAAAAAAGAGTTAAAATCGTGAATTAAATACCCATATAATTTCTTAATGTTTAGATTTTGAAGAGAAGCTCGTAAATAATTCTTAATATTGCCCAGGCATGAAGTGGGCAGCTTTGAAATAATTTTAAAATTTACCCTTTTGTTCCGGATAAAATTACCAATAATTTTTTCGCTGCCACCATAATCATGGGCAGTATCTAAAATACTAATATTCACTCGCCTACAATAATCTAAGATCTCAAAAACTTCTTTTTCGGGAATTTTACCTCTTTTATTATTAATACCGTAATTCAATCCAAATTGGGCCGTGCCCAAAATAATCTTTGAACTCATTTTAATCTTTAAAGAAACTTAAAACGCTTTTGATAACCAACTCCGCTTCCTCTTTTTTCAGAGAGTAATAAAGCGGGATACTCAATTCCTGTTGATAAAAATCCTCTGTCTTCGGGCAAAGACCTTTTTTATAACCCCCGCCAGAGGGCGGGCAGGCTAGTTTCTGATAATAGGGATGCCAATAAACAGGAATATAATGTACCTGGCAAAAAATTCCATTTTCCTTAAGATGATTAAAAAGTTTTAATCTAATTTTTTCGTTTTTAACTCTGATAGGATATAAGTGATAGGCGTTAAGCTGATCCTTATTTGCTTGGATTATTTTAATTTCTCTATGGCTTTTAAAGGCTTTATCATAAATTCTAGCAATTTCTCTTCTTTCTGAAACAAACTTATTAACTTTTTTTAACTGACTTATCCCTAAAGCGGATTGAATATCAGTAATCCTATAATTAAAACCCAATTCTTGCATTTCATAATACCAAGAAGGAAATTGCTGATTGCTGATTGTTGATTGTTGATTGATAAACTTTCTTTGGTCTTTAGTTATTCCATGGGAACGCAACATTAATAACCTTTCGTAAATCTTTTCATTATTAGTAGTTACCATTCCGCCTTCGCCGGTCGTTATATGTTTAACCGGGTGAAAGCTAAAAACAGCCATATCAGAATACTGGCAATCGCCGATTTTTGACTTTTTGTATTTTGCTCCCAAAGCATGAGAGGCATCCTCGATTACGATCAGTTTATACTTTTGGGCAATTTTTTTTATCTTGTCTAAATTGCAAGGAAGTCCAGAGTAATGCACTGGAATAATTATTTTTGTTTTTTTAGTAATCTTTGCCTCAATTTTATTTTCATCAATCAAACCTTGATCGTTAATATCAACAAATAATGGCCTAGCGCCACAATACAAAGCACAATTACTTGAAGCGCAAAAAGTCAACGGAGAAGTAATTAGTTCCTGTCCCTTTCCAAGACCAACAGCTAAACAAGCAAGATGAAGTGCGGCCGTTCCATTGGCAACCGCCACAGTATATTTAACCCCCACATATTGGGCAAATTTAACCTCAAATTCCTCAATTTTAGGGCCACAGGTTAAAAAATCACTTCTTAAAACTTTAACTACGGCTTTTATATCTTGTTCATCAATAGTTTGCTTACCATAGTAAATCATCTTAAATTAATCCCAGTTTTTTAAAAAAATTTTTAAGCTCTTGCTTGGAGATAAGATGGTCTTTGGAGCTATATTCCTTTATTGAACGTTTATTGACTTTCCGCCCCTCTCTTAGGTAGATAGGTTTTCTTATATTCATATATTTCTCAATATTTGATTTGATCACATAAAAGTCTTCAAATTCAACTGTCCTGGAAACCTCTGACTCATTTATCAATAACTCATGAATTTTTTCTCCCGGCCTAACCCCAGTTATTTTCACTTTATTTTTTGCCTTGTATTTCTCTTTTAAAACTTCAATTAGATCAACCATCTTGAATGAAAAAAGTCGAGGCACAAAAATTTCTCCGCCCCTGGCATATTCCAAAACCTTAAAAATCAATCTAACTGCTTTTTTGGGGCTAATAATAAAACGAGTCATTCTTGGATCAGTAAGAGGAATGGGCTTATCTCCCTTGATTTTAGCACTAAAAAGGGGGATTACTGAACCAGTACTTTCTAAAACATTTCCATACCTGACTACAGAAAATATTGTTTCTATATCGCCCTTACTGTAATTACTTTCAATAAATATCCTTTCGCCTACAAACTTACAAGCACCATAGATATTTACTGGAAAACAAGCTTTATCAGTGGAAACAAAAACTGCCTTTTCTACCTTATTGGCCAAACAAGCATTAACTACATTAAGCGTCCCTAGAATATTTGTCTTTATGGCTTCTTCCACATTGTATTCCAACAAATCTATTCTCTTTAAAGCGGCCGCGTGAATAACAATGTCCACTTGCCGGGTTGCTTTTAGCAACCTAGAATAATCTCTAACATCGCCAATGAAATTTCGCAGTTTACAATTGTAGTTGAATAATTCTTCAGCTTGATGATGTTTAACCTCGTCTCGGCTAAACAACCGGATGCTTTTAGGTTCTTTTTTCAGGATTTCTTTAGTGAGGGCAATACCTAGAAAACCAGTTCCTCCAGTAATTAAAATATTCTTTCCTTTAAGTATATTAGCCCTAGACCTTCTTTTTTTCATCTTTTAATCTTCCCTCGACGGCATATTTTTCTATTACTTGACTAGTTTTACCTTGGACCTTTATCTGTCCTTTGTCCAAATATATAGCTTTTTTGGTTAAAGATAAAACTGTACTAATATTATGGGAAACAAAAATAACTGTTTTCCCGCTTTTGACTATTTCATACATTTTATTAATTGATTTATTTTGAAATTCAATATCACCTACACTTAATATTTCATCAACCAATAATATATCTGGCTCACAATGAATGGCGACGCTAAATCCTAGTCTTACGTACATTCCTGAGGAATAATTTTTAACTTGTGTATCTAAAAAATCTCCTATGTCAGCAAACTCTACAATTTCATCAAACTTTTTATCAATTTCTTTTTTCGTCATTCCCAAAATTACTCCATTAATATAAATATTTTCCCTCCCAGTTAACATGGGGTGAAAACCAACACCAGCAGCAATAAGAGCACCTACTTTCCCTTTAATACTAATCTTGCCTTTATTGGGCATAAATATTCCATTCATTAGCTTTAAAAGGGTGCTTTTGCCCGAACCATTGAGCCCAATAATACCTAAACTCTCGCCCTTTTTAACCTTAAAAGAAACATTGTCTAAAGCCCAAAATTCTTGCTCGCGTAATTTATCAGAACTAAGTTTTAGACCGAAAAGCTTTTTCCTAATATCACTAAAGCCGTATTGAATCATCTTTCCTGGATTTTTACAAAATTTTTTGCAAACATGGTTAACTTCTATAACTATATCTTTATCCATATTTTTTAATCATTAACCCTCAGCTGTCAAGCTAGATTCTTTCTGCTAAATCTGATTGGGCAACATAAAATATAAACCAACCAATAATAAAAACAATAACTGCTAAGATAGTTGAGAGGAAAAACTCAAAAGGATAGGTTATTGTCCCAGAAATAACAATTTCTCTTGGAGTATCAATAAGAAAAAAAATAGGGTTATATTTATTAAACTTAACCAAAAAACCTTTTTCTGGAATCGTATACATAATCGGCATTAAAAAGAGAAAAAAGTCCATGGCCACATTGATAAAATTTTGCGTATCGCGGAGAAACACATGCAAAAGAGAACTTAAAAAACCGAGGCCTAAAGTTAAAAGCAGAATAGGTAGAACAAACAAAGGCAGTAGCCAAAACCAAGTTGACGGAAATAAGCCGTAAAGTAAATAAGTAATAAAAAGTAAAACTAATCTGATTAAAAAATCAACTATCACCTGGCCCAGAGAAGAGAGAACTAAAGCTTCTCGGGGGAAATTTATTTGATTGCTTAGAATTCCAGCGGAAGTTATTCCTGTTGTCAAAACTGACAATCCATGAGAAAAAATCTGCCAAAGAGAAAAACCTAAAAGCCCAAAAATAGGATAAGGAACCGGAATCTCGCCAATTCTAATCACTCCAGAAATATTAAGGAGTAAAAAAGTTCCCATAGTCATAATGGGTATGAGAAAAATCCAAGTCCAACCAAGGAGTGATTGTTTATATCTGGCTTTAAAATTCCTTATAAAAATCTGCCAAATAAGTTCCCTACTATTAATTATGTTTCTAAGCATATTTTTGAAGATGTTTGTCAATCCTTGCTTATAGGGACTTTCTGAAGAATATATCTTAATTTCTTGTTGTTTCATTTAAATTAATTTTAAAAATCCTTCCTCCATTATTATACAATAAGAATGTTGCATATTATAATAAACACCACTGAAAATGAAAACTTTATTTTTTGCTCTTGGTAAAAGCCAAGCCAGTAAAGCCCTAAAATATTATCAAAAAAACAAAAACAAAGAGATCATTACCTTATTCCCCTTAAATAGCGAGGCCTATTTACAATTAAAAACACAAGGGGTGTCTCTTAAAAAAATTAACCTTTTTATTTTAAAAAAACATAAATCTTGTTACTCTAAGTGTTTTAAGTTAAATAAGAATATAATAGACCAAGAGTATTTTAAGAAATTAATTGTTGCTAAAAACTATCACCTGCTTGATCTCTTCAAGATATATCTTGCCAGCTGGGGCGCTATTTTAATGGAAAGTCATAATCTTATAATTTCTGCGGCCAAATTTTTTAGACCTGACAAAATTATCGCCTTTGAAAGGCCAAACATAAAAGATCTTTCTTATCACGCAATTTATTTTCCTTTTTTAAGATCCAATATCAAAAAAATAAGACCGGGAAGTAAGACGAGGCTACTAAAAGAAAAAGCTTTAATTAAACAACAAGATAAAAAAAACAACAGTCCCTTTTTTTTAGTAAAAATAATAATTTCAAGACTAATAAAAAATCCCTTGGAATTAGCAAAATTAGCTTACTTTTATACCAAAAATCGACTCTTTCTTTTTACCTCAAGAAAACATAAAAATCGTTGTTCTTATCACCTTTTACTTTTCGCCGCCAAACATCAACTTTTAAACTTAGTACCCCTGATAAAAAAGATCAATGAAGACAAAAGTTTAAATTTAAGTCTCCTTACCCACGGATTACGACTAAAAGAAATGTTTATTTTAGAGAAAAACCAGATAAAGTATTCAAATCTTGATAAATTCATTAATTGGAAGAAAACAAAAGAAACTGATCTTCGGTACAAAAAAACCATTCTTTTTTTGAAATATAAAAAAACACAATTATTTATAAATGATTTTTTTGCCAAAAATGGTTATCCCCTCATGGGAGAACAATATTACCATCTTCTTTTAAAAATGGTTGAAACTTATTTAAAAAAAACTTTGCGGTTCTTTTTTTCTATAGAAAATATTTTAGAAAAAATGTATCCTGATTTAATTATCAGTATTAATGATTCCAAAGCTGCTGATTTTCTTTTAATAAAAGAGGCTAAGCTTAAAAAAATCCCCACTCTTCTCTTGCAACATGGAGCCGTTGTTTCTAAGGCAGATTTTAACTTTATTTCTGATTACTGTGCTATCTGGGGAAAGTATGCTGAAACCTCCAATTTTAGAAAATTTAAAAAAAACGGCAAACAATCAAGGGTTTGTGGTAATTTTTATCTTGATGACGTTAAACTGGCTTTAGGAAATAAACCTGCTTACCTAAATTTAAAAAATAAAAAAATAATTAAAATCGGTTGTCTGATTACTCTTTATGAAGCCGAGTTTAAGCATGCCATCCCTTACCATGAGCTTTTTGAAAAAATCTCTAAAATGAAACTTGATAAAAAAAAGTTTCAAGTTATTTTAAGAACCCATCCAGACCAAAAATTAGAGGGTTTTGAAAATCATAGATGCTCTCTTGCCGAATTCATAAAAAAATCTGATATCATCATCACTGAAGAAACTACCGCTGGAATTGATGCGATGCTTTACGGAAAGCCACTTATTTATTTTAATCCTTGCTATTTGAATTATCCTTCAATATTTTCGGAATATAATGCTGTTTTGATAGCCAACACCCTAGATGATGTTGTTAGGCAAATCAAAAAAATAATTGTCGGACCTAAATTATTAAAAGAAATGTTTCGAAACCAAAAGAAGCTAATCAAAGATTCTTATTACAAACTCGACGGCAAATCCTGCCAAAGAGTAATAGATTTTATTAAAGAAATTTTAAGTAACGGGCTTTAAACCCTTCAGGGACGGAGCCCTGGACGCCGCTTTGTCCATGAAAGGACGGAGTTATTTAGGTCTCTTGCCCGCCAAAATTTCTTGAATGGAGCGCGGCTACCTGCCTGCGCAGGCAGGTGCGAAATATCAAGAAATTTGGTGGGAATAAAGGCTAAAATTCTATTGGTTCTTCTGACAAACAATTAAATAACCTGCATGATATTTTCTCAATAAAGGGAATTTTTTGGCAATTTTATTATCAAAATAAACTAAAAGGTATAACCAAGGGAAAACTGTAAAATAAAATAAATAACGCGTCGCTGAGCACCAGTTTGAAATCGGTCTTTTTATCATCTCTGCCAAAACAGCAAAGTAATATCCTTGAATGACAAATTTTTTTATTTTAACCGGATATTGATTTAAAACATTTCTAATTTTTTTATTTGTCCAGCGTTGGAAATCATCCGGATCAGCATGGATCGGATATAAAAAGGGCATCGAGAAAATAAAATAGCCTTTGGGCTTTAAAACCCTAATACATTCCTTAATTCCTCTTTCGGGATTCTTAACATGTTCAAATAACTCTGTGGCTTTAACCACATTAAAAAAATTTTTCTTAAAGGGCAATTTTTCTACTTTAGCTACTACATCGGGATCAGATTTTTTGTTTACATCTACAACTGTCACGCTCGCTTTATGGGGAAAAGTAAATACTCCTCTTTTTCTTCCTCCTCCAACATCCAAAATTTTTCCTTTAAACAAAAATTTTATTTTATCAAGTTCTCTATCTATTTTCTGCCTTCTAAAACTAGTTAAAAGGAAATATTTTAAATATTTAATCAACATTAAAATTTTGCAAACTCTTCTCTCTGGGAATAAAAAAAAGCCAGTCTTTATAAAAAAATTGCTTTCATTTATATTCTATTCTTTTTCTGGTAAAAATATACCAATTATCAATCTCTTTTTCAAACTGGAATTGATCAAAATATGGCCATAAAAATAACTTATTAAGCGTAGGCTTTTCCAATATAATTATTCCACTATTCTCTATATAACCACTCGGAATATCAGACCGAAGAATATCTGAACTACCATACCATTCAATATCTTTAATAATTGAGTATGGTTTGCCCCAAATATAATAATCCCAAACGCCAGCGTGCGTAAGAATAAACTCTCCTGGAAGCAGATTGGCATTAACAATCTCAATCAACTGAGGAAGATTCTTTTTGTGAAAACCTGTAAAAACAGGCTCATATTTAAAACTATAGATAAAAATAACAAGGTTAATTAAAAACAAGACCAAAATATTTTTAATCGAAAGCCCTCTTAAAAAGAAAAAATAGAAAATTGCCAGAAAGGGCAATAAAAAATAAATATAATGGGACCCTCTAGTAGAAGCAGAAAAGTAAAAAAACGTTAGGGAGATTAAAGAAAACAGAACAGGTAAAAGAATGTCTCTTTCTTTTTTATTTAAATTAAAAAGTCCTAAAACTCCTAAAATTGTTAAAATTGGTGCGGAAACAAACAAATTTTTTAAATGGCTAAAGCCGAAGCTACCCATAACAGCAGGAGAGGGAATAGCATCAGCTAAAATCCACTGAGGAGCAATAACATTTTTGACTACAAACACATTAATTCCAAAGAATAAAAAAAATCCTGAAAGGCCAGAAAGCAATAATTTTTTATTAGTAAATAATTTCCTTTTAAAGAGAAAAATATAAATAAAAAGACCAGGGGCTATGGCCAAAACCGGCATTTTACATAACGCTCCTATAGTTACGAAAATACCAAATAAAAAATACTTTCCTTGAAGAAAAAAATAAAAAGCAAGTAGTAAAAAGAAAGTCATTGATGGCTCCATTAAACATAGTCCAGATAAAGCAGAAAATCCCCAACTAAAAACTAAAAGTAAGCTGCTTAGAAAGGAAGCTATTTTTTCCTTTATATTTTTAGGTTTGAATATTTTGTTTATTAAAAAATAAACAAAAACAGCATTAAGCCCGCCAAAAATAGCAAAAAACATTTTAAAACCAATTTCTTCATCAAAAATATAAAGTAAAGGAGCAGAAAGAATATAATTAAGAGAAAATTGACCAACACCATTCTTGTCTAAGTTTAAAAGCCACTGCAAAATATTAGGGAAGTAGATCACGAAAGTCTTGGAGGTATTAAAAGCCCATCTCAACTTTAACATTTCTAAAGAAGAAATAATCCATCCCGAAGTTTTAGAAATACTTAAAAAGACGCTTAAAATGAAAATAAAAAAATATAATAAAAAATTAAAAACCTTTTTCTTCATTCCTCAAGGCTAAAAATTGCTTTATTGTTTTAACCATATAATCAAAGTGCTTTTCTTCTAAACCCGAATAGACACCCAGCCAAAAAGAATTCTTCATCACCAAATCAGAATTCTTTAAATTGTCGATTTTTTTATATTTAAATTGTCCATTTTTAAAATAAGGCTGTTTTAAAAGGTTACCCCCAAACAACATTCTTGAATCAATTTTTTTATCATAAAGGAATCCCAGTAATCTTCTTCTTTTAATTTTACTTTCTTTTCTTATTGTCAAAGGGAAACCAAACCAGGCTGGCTGAGAATTTTTATCCCATTTTGGTAAAATAAAATATTTTTCCAAATCCCTAAGCTTTCCGTATAAATAAGAAAAGTTTTCCTGCCTTTTTTTAATAAAATTTTTAACTTTTTCCAACTGGGCTAAACCAATGGCTGCCTGCATGTCTGTTATTTTCAGATTAAATCCCAGTTCTGAATAAATATATTTGTGATCAAAGCCGTAAGGCAAATCTCCTAGTTTCCACGAAAACCTTTTTTTACAAGCATTGTTTTGACCTGTTTTGCACCAACAATCCCTCCCCCAATCCCTTAAAGATCTAACCACTTTGTCCAAACAAGAATTATTGGTTAAAACCGCTCCGCCTTCACCGGTGGTGATTTGATGGGCCGGATAAAAACTCAAAGTGCTAAGATGACCAAAGCTACCAGTTAATTTATTTTTGTATGATGAACCTAAACCGTCACAATTATCCTCAATTAACCAAAGATTATATTTTTTACAAATTTTTATGACCTTATCAATATTAAAAGGGTTTCCTAAAGTATGAGCTAAAATAATGGCTTTTGTCTTTTTGGAGACAGCTTTTTTTATTTGTCCAATGTCAGCGTTATAATCCCCCAAATTAACATCAACAAAAACAGGCACTAAGTTGTTGATAATAAGCGGGTTTACGGTCGTAGGAAAATTAACGGCCGTGGTGATAACTTCATCAGCGTTGACCAAACGCCTTTTACCAAGCCTCAATGATTTTAAAGCAGAAACAGCCAAAAGGTTGGCCGAAGACCCGGAATTAACTAAAATACAATTTTTAACTTTTAAAAGCTGACATAATCTTTTTTCAAACCTCCGGCTAAATCTTCCTTCTGTCCACCAACCGTCTAAAACCGCCTCAACGCCGCAAGTCAATTCTTGCTCATCAAAAACTTTTCCTGAAGCAGGTATCATATCTTGGCCGGGGATAATTTTTTCTGTTCCAAGTTTTCTTTGATAGTAACTTTTAATGGCTTTTTTTATTTGCTTCATCAAGTTCTTCTTTTTTTATTGCTGGTAAAATTGATCGGTAATAGTTTATTAATTTGGTAATTGATTTATTAAAACCAGTAAATTGTAAATTAGGTATTTCTTTTTTTAATCTTGAAATATTACACGTATATTCCTTATTCAATCCTTGCTTAAATATTTTGATCGATATCTTTTTACCGCCCCTGCTTTTAATTATTTTTGCTAAAGTAATTAAATCAATTGATTGGCCACGACCGACATTATAAAACTTATGTTTTGGCTTATGGGAAATAAAATAGTCAACGATTTTTACTAAATCTTCAACATAAAGATAATCAAAATATACATTCTGATTAATCGTAATTGGCAAACCCAAAAGCATCTTGCAAATCGCATTGGAAATAAATCTTGTCCGATAATCTTCGTATTTGCCGTAAACGCCAAAGAATCTCAGACTAATTATTTTGGGTAAATTTTTTATCATCAAAGAACAAAGATACTTAGAAAAACCATATTCATCATTAGGAATAGCTTTGTTAAAATCACTTTCTTTAACTTTTTTAAGATCGCGGCTTTTATCATATTCTGCGCCTGATCCGAAAATAATCATTCTCTTAAAAAAATTTTGGCCTCTTAATAAATTAACCAACATTCTCATGTTGGGTTTAATGATGCTTTCCTTGGTTTTATGGTGTAAATATTCATTTACACCATTAAAATTTCTCGCTCCACCAATAAAAGCACTGTGAATCACTACGTCTGGTTTGTTTTTTGACAAATACCGATAAACTTTTTCTGTATCCAATAAGTCTAATTTTTGATGACTAGGGGCTAGAAACTTATATTTTGAAGCCAATTGTTCTTGCAGGTTTTTACCAATAAAACCGCTGGCACCGGTAATTAGGATTTTTTTATCCATGATAATTTTCTTCATTTTAACAAACCTTGATTCCGATTATTTATTAGACTAAAATATTTTAACATTAATTTAAAAATATTTTATGTTAAATAATTTTGAACTATTGCAAAAAAAAGCTAAAGAAATTAGAAAGCAAGTGTTCAAAATGATCGTTAACGCCCATGCCTCTCATATTGCCTCTTCTTTTTCCTGCATCGAATTATTGGTATATTTATATGAAAAAGTGCTTAGGATTAACCCAAAAAACCCTTTTGCGTTAAATCGTGACCGTTTTATCTTAAGCAAGGGATGGGCAGTTTCTTCTCTCTACGCAATCTTGGCAAACAAAGGTTTTTTTGCAAAATCCCTGCTGCGAACATATTGTCAGAATGGGAGTAAATTTATTGGCGCGGCTACCAAAAACGGTATTTCGGGTGTTGAAGCAAGTACAGGCTCTGCCGGACACGGCATCGGCATTGGCGTTGGCCTAGCTCTTGCCGCTAAAATCAAGAAAAAAAAGTATCGTATTTTTGTTTTAACAGGTGATGGAGAATGTGATACAGGCTCAACCTGGGAAGCAATGTTAACTGCCGCCCACCATAAATTAGACAATCTTGTAGTTATTGTTGACTATAATAAATGGCAAGCATTTGGCAAAACCAATGACGTTTTAAACCTGGAGCCTTTTTCTAAAAAATGGCAAGCTTTCAATTGGTCAACTAAAGAAATTAACGGCCATAATTTTACTGATATTCATAAGGCACTATCAAAAATTCCTTTTGAAAAAAATAAACCATCTGCAATTATTGCTCATACGATTAAAGGGAAAGGGCTTTCAATAATTGAGGATAAAAACGAATGGCACTATAAAACGCCAACTGAAAAGGAAATTAAAATTGCCCAAAAAGAATTATTCTCATGAGAACAGTATTTGCCAAAACTCTCAAAAAGTTAATGAAAAAAAATAAAGATGTTATTGTCATTACGGCCGATATGGGCTATTCCGTTC
>Ga0307379_10000716_pt1 | contig 54456 bp, 38 predicted proteins | sample UN2MG_FD_202237 | JGI IMG/M metagenome (GOLD analysis project Ga0307379, IMG submission 202237) | Soil microbial communities from Risofladan, Vaasa, Finland - UN-2 | ecosystem: Environmental > Terrestrial > Soil > Coastal area > Acid sulfate soil | place: Finland: Risofladan, Vaasa | collected... | reverse complement strand
GACCTGCAGCCGTATTCCGTTGTGGTCAACCGAATCAGCAGGGCAATTAGTTTACAAGTTGGCGACGTTGAACTTTTGAGACCGAAAGCTGAATATGAAGTGCCGTTCTGAAAAAATCGTTGTATCTGATTTGCGTTTATCATTACAGCGGCGCAGCGCTTTTACTCTGCCCGAAGTGATGGCCGCTTTGATTATTCTGGCGATGGTCTGTTCGAGTGTTTTTGTGGTTATAGACCGGAGCATGGCGTCCCTGGCCGACTCGAGCTTGAAAATGCAGGCTTTCGAGACCGCACGTGAAAATATGGAAGTACTTCTTGCCTCGGATTCAGTCGCTGAAAAGACCGAGTATGGCACCAGTGACAAATATCCGGCGATTCAGTGGCAGACGACGGTTGAGACGTTTTATGAGCCGATAACCACGCGTATGTGGATTCAGGCTGTTTGCTCAGCGGAATATATCGACTCACAGGGCGAGTTTCAAACGGTCGAGCTGGCCCACTGGCTGACCGATTTATCAAAACAGCAGTTGCTTGCGCTGATGAACCGAATGCAGGAAGAAGAACGTCAAGACCAGCAGATTGTCGAGACTGTGGAAGAGGCTGCAGAGTATGCCGGCGTTGATATAGAGACCATAGAGCAGTGGCTGGAAAACGGCATGCAGACCACCGAAGATGGCTTTTTTATAATGAGCGAACTTGACCTTTACCAACAGACAGACGGTAACCCGACGCCCGAAGACAGGGCGAGATTCGTTAGTGAAAGAGAACGCACTGAAAGAGAGACCAGGCAGGAGCCGCAAGGCCCCGATGATACGGGTGAAACTGACGGGCCAGCCGGCCAGCCTGAGTTGCCGGACCTGAGTACAATGACATTCCAGGAATTATTGGAGTTCATCCAACAACATTTTTCTCAGTAGAGATAAACGTGATTTAATATGAGAGATATTTTTTACAGATTTTATCGTTGCAGAGGAGCTTTTACACTGGCAGAAGTGACTGTGGCTCTGGTGGTGGGGACCATGATTCTTGTGGCGGTTCTGGGTATTTACAGCAGGGCCGAAAGGGCCGCTGAAGCTGTCACTCGCAGGCTTGACAGCACGCAACTGCCCTCCGAGATTCTCCAGCGAATCGCAGAAGACCTCGATGGAATAATAGCAGCCAGCGCTAACACGGTTGTCACCGTCGAAAACAAAATGCAGAACCTCTTTCCGGTGGCCCGGCTTACGATTACCAAAAGCTACTATGACGATAGCAATAAAAAGCAAACGTTTGAAAAAATCGTATGGCAAAGCAACTATGAACCTGAGCAGGGAAGCCTTGTTTTGTATCGGAGCTACAGTGGCATCGGTGTAGAGGACAAACTGCTCGATGAGAAAAGAGAGGATTGGGAGAGTGATTTTTCTTTTGTTCCCATTTCTACCGGCCTTACTTTTTTTAGAATTGAGGTCCTGGCCGGTGACCAGCTGCAGGACAGGTGGACAAGTGAATCGCTGCCGCGAGGCATCCTGGTGACACTATCTTTTGCCGAACCTTATAAAACAGTCAGCGGCGAACTGGAAGTACCTGAGTATGAAAAAATTAAGCGCACTATCGCTATTGACAGAACAAGAAAAATCAAATTTTCTTTCGCAGGACAGGAGATAGGGGGGGAATCAGAACTACAGGAAGAGCAGGAGGAGGAATTACAGGAAGAAGGGCAGGAGGAACAACAGAGCAGCGAAGAGCAGGAACAAGAACAGGAAAATGAAGAACAAGAACAGGAAAATGAAGAACCGGCCATCAGGCAACCCGGGCGCCGCCGCAGATAATTGTCGAACCAGGAATGGCGTTGTACTTCTGATAACTTTGGTATTATTGGTTGTGCTTTCGACGGTGGGTTACAGCTTGGCCAGCCGGGTAGCTGAACGCCGCCACCGGGACAGTTATCTTATTGATTACCAGGCTGCACGCTACAATTGTGACTCTGCGGTTAAATATGCCCTTGCCGTGCTGCAGGAAATAGAGCCCCAATTAATTGAACGGCCGAACGAGCCGGATTTCTCTGATTTGTTTAGTCTTACCGAGACCGAATATGAAGATTTCATCGAACAATGGGCTTTTGAGGCTGCTTTGGATATGAACCAGAGCGCTGCTCTGGCTGATGCAAACGGTTTTTTCAGCCAGCCCAACAGCCCAAATACCTTTGATGGTAATACTACCGTCTTAAACAGCCCCGATTCTTATGTAATTCGCGGGCCCTACGGTCCGCTCTGGCCTTTTGTCACAAAACCGGCCGAGTTCGAGATCGGCTCTGGAAAAGTAACCATTCAGATTGAGGATGAAAACGCAAAATACCCGATTGCATGGGCACTGCTGGAGGACGAAGAAATTAACACAGAGGCCGAAGCGGGCCTGGAGACTTTCTGTGAGTGGATGGACGTTAGTTATTCTCAAATCGAAGCTCTTAAGGACCAGCTAAAACAAATAAACGAGATAAAGTCTTTTAAGCTTAATTTTGAGCCGATAAAAGTAGCCGAGAAAAAGACGACTACAACCGAAGACAGGAGAAGCAGACGAACCAGAAGAAGCCGGCGGACTTCCCAGTCGGCGACGACAAGAAGAACCATACCTACTGTTGTGCACACGACCGATTTCGCCAGGCTCTTTCACAGTTCGCTTATTGATATAGAGGCCCTTGCCAGACCTGTAATAGAAGGCCCGGACAGGAAGGAATCAGCCTTAAAGTATATGGGAATGTGGGCTTCGACGAAGGTGAACATAAATACGGCGCCGAGACATGTCTTGGAAGCTGCGTTTACTTTCGGCGGCGATGCCGATAGAATTGCAGAGGAAATAATACGGCGAAGACGAATAAAGCCGTTTAAAGACATAGAAGAACTAAAGAAAGAGCTGTTTAGATACTTGGATTCGATTCAAAAGTGCGAAGAATATATTACGACGGCAAGCAGGTTCTTTACCATAAAGGTTACCGCAACAAGTGGAAAAGCAAAAGTGTCGGCTGTGATAGCCATGACCAAAGATGGTAAGAAAGTGCAGAAAATCGCCGTAATTTCCGGCTGACAGCCCGGCTTTGTAGGAGTTTGCGTAAAGTGAAAGAGCAAAATTACCTGGGAATTTATTTGAGCGCTGACACCGCGACATGTGTTTGTCTGCAGTCGGAGGGTCGTGACCATAAGGTGCTGGGCTGTTTCAGTGTTGTCGTTGACCAGCAGGAAACGCAAAAGCCCCGGGAACTGGCAAGGCTTATAGCAGCCGAATGTGCCGAAAGGTTTCCCGAACCCGTCGAACGGCAGGCAGTAGTGGCCTTGGATTGTGCAATGTTCATGCAGCATAACGTCCGCAGCCAGTTCAGCGACCCGAAACAAATCGCTGCCACCGTAAAATTTGACGCCGAGGAAGCCCTTGCAATGGATGTAACGGACCTTGTGGTGGCATTTAAAATCAACTCAAGTGACCAAAACGGTTCGCAAATCACTGTCTTTACCGCACAGAAAAAACAACTCTCTGACATTCTGCTTGCGCTGCAGGCCAACAATATTGACCCCGTAGCCATAGAGCCGGACATACACTGCCTCGAAAGATTTCTCGGGCATAATGTTCCGGCCACTGGTGACAACGGCTCTTTGTTTTGTCTGCTTTCACGGCGCAGCGGTTATTTTGCCGGATTTTCACAATCGCAGCAGACTTTGGCTTCAAGGACATTCCTTCTCAGCTCTGCGCAGGACCGGAACGAATTGCTGGCAAGAGAAATACCGCTGACCATCGCTCTGGGTGCGGCGTTCGGAAAGTTTGGAAGCGTTCAGATTTGTGATTCGACCGATTCTGTTGATTTCCTGCAGCTTGGTGAGGAACTTGCGATTGACACCGGCACTGTAGATTTGGCCGGCGCGGTTGCGGCCTCGGACCGGATGCTGGCCGACTGCGAAGGGCCGGTCGAATTTGCCATTGCTTATGGTGCTGCTTTGTCCGGCTTGCATAAAACCCAGACGGCGAACTTCCGCAGCGATTTTATGCCCTACCAGGGCAAAAAGATGAGAATGCAAAAAACAATCAAACTCCTGAGCATATCAATCGTTGTTCTTATGGTTGCTGTGGGCCTGTATTTTCAGTTGCAGTTGATGCAAAAGAATAAATACAGAAGACAACTGAGAAAGAAATTTGAAAAACAATACGCATCTGTAATGTTCGGCAGGAAACCGGATTCGAAATCGAATCCCGTAACAAGGCTTTCAAACGAATACCGACGCATAAAGGACGTCAAGAGCGGACAGTTAAGTGTAACGGGTGAAGAATCTATCACTGCCAAGCTGACCATGGTGCTCGATGCTTTCAACAGATGTGCCGCGCAAACGGATTTAAAAATAGAGTCGATTTCCATCACCGCCAAGGCCATCCGTATAGTAGGGGATACCTCCAGCCGAAAAAACACACTCAAGCTTAGAAAGGAAATTGAAAACAGCAACTTGAAGATATTGCAGGACAATCTTGAGTTAAAAGGTGGTCGGGATGTTTTTAGCATAACGGTTGCACCGAAAAAATAATCAAGGACAAACTACATGAAAGAAATATATAAAAATCCGAATTTTTATTACATACTGGTTCCCGCTGTGATCATTTTGTGGCCTTTGTTTCTCTGGGCCATAGTCTTGCCCAAAGCCGAGCACAGCTGGCAAAACGAAAAGGAACAATATGAAACCGCCGAGAAGGTAATTGATGAACTCCTGGGTCTTGACCCTGACAGGCTGGACTTTGCCGGTGCAAAATCCGCCGCTGCAGATTTCGATTATGCCACCGCCGTCGAGGAAGTTGCCAACCTGTGCAAAATACCTGAGACCAATTACAAAATCAACTCAAGGCCTATAACCACCTCCGGCGGCCAAAAAAGCCAGGGTGCGCTGGTGGTCCTGAACAAAGTGGATATAGAGAAATTTGCAAAATTCCTCTCTACGATTCAGCTTCGGTGGGCGAATTTGCAATGTGTAAAGGTCAAATTGACCAGTGAAAAGGGCCTGCCCGACAGCTGGAAGGTGGATTTGGAGCTCAAATACTACTATTAAGCCTCTGTCAAGATAGCCTATCTTATGGAATGTGCGCATGTCCTCGAATTTGCCCATTTTTGATTCTAAATTTTTTTTTACTATCACTATATATAGTGTATTGCCCATCTTCCCCAGATAGACCTTTAAAACCGTTTTTTTTGTGAAAATAGGTCTCTTAAAAAGCCGACTTTTGATGTTGATAAGCTGCTTTTCTCTTCTAATTGTTGTAAGCATATGTCATCGCAGCAGTTAAGCAAAAACCAAACTTTTCTAAAGTTTCCCACACACAACTGTCGATACCAACACTGTAAGGCTCTTCAGTGCCTCGAATGGATTTAGGGGGCATACAATATATAGTGGTTAGGCTTGGGACGAAAAAAAAGGAAGCTTTCGCCCTGAGCCACTCTTTCTGGGTAGTTTTATTAAATGCCGAACATTGATTACAGTGAATGTTTTGATGACCGCAGTCAAAGCGCCGAGATGGTCAATGAGGACCTGATTAAAGAACAGGATTGGCTGATGGAGCAAATCCTCGAAAATATTAATACTACTCCCATTGGCCAGGTGCTAAAGAGGATTGCTTCACTGCCTGAAGTTAGAAGAGAAAAAATTCTTGATGTCAGGCAGCAGTTAAATAAAGGCAGCTATAACCTCAGCGAAAGATTGGACGGTGCTTTGGATAAGGTTCTTGAGGACCTTACCACTTAGGAGCAGGGGACCGATTTTAGCGCATTGATTACTTTGTCTCTTGAGGGAAATCCCGCACAATTAAAAATTACCAGTTTCCTTTGGCGGGGGAGGCCTTGCCGAACGCAGGCTGATAAAGCGTTTCGATTGGGAATTCTAACCTCCGCAGTTGCAAATACCGTCTTGTTGGTAAACTTATGACTCTCACCAAACTTTGCAACTTAATCTGTTGCAAAGAAATCAGACTTTAATTTAAGAAACTATCTCAGGAATCTCATCGTCGGGCTCATCCATCTCTACAGGTTTATAACCCGGTTGTTTGGACCTTTCGAACTCTTCTTCGAAAGCTGCCGTAACCTTTTCCTGAATTTTTTGTCTGCACGCGGCGTTAATCGGATGGGCAATATCGGCGTGCAGTTTCATTCTGCCCTTACCGTTTTTCTTCGCCCTGTTCTCCACAAGTGCCGCTCCGCAGTTGTTACAGAACTTGGCCCTTAAATGGTTTTTGCCTCCGCATTTTTCGCAGTGGTCGCTCATCTTTCTTGAAGGCATGGCAACGAAAAAACCATTCGAACCTTCGATAATCTTAATGTCACGAACCACAAACTCGTTGTCCATTGTTACCGAGCAAAAAGCTTTTAGCCTGTCGTCTTTGTTGGCGACTAATTTGACTCTGACCTCACTGATTTCCATTTTTTTCCTCGCTATGATATATACCGTTCTCCTAACCTGTCTTTATGTCGAAATCCACCTAATTTATATGCTCAGCGCACCATCGCCAAAATCCTTACCAGTTGTTATTTCTGACAATAATACTTTTACATCCGAACTTTTCCTCGAGTTCGAACGAGCTTCTTTGAGATGTTTCTTCGTCCGTGTAGTCAAACATACAAAACATTGCTGAACCACTGCCGCTCAAGCACAATGGCCCGAGGGCCTGTGATTCAACTTCTGATTTCAGTTCAGCAAGCTCTTTACACAAACTGAAACAACTTATTTCCAACATATTTGCGCACATTTTTGATACTAAATCAAACCTGTTTTTTGGGATATGGCGATTTATCCGGCCGCGAAGCTTCTCGTAAAGGGCCTGATTCGGTTTGAAATTTGCGTAAACCTCTTTGGTGGAAACACTTACGTCAGGCAGCAAAAGCAGGGCGAGAAAATTAAATTTCTCATCGATTTTTTTGATTTTTTCGCCTTTTCCGGTACAAAAAGCCAATGGGCCGCCTAAAAAGAAAGCAACGTCACTTCCCAGCGCCGCCGCAATCTCAGTTAAATTTGCCTGCTCAATGGACAACTCAAGAAGCCGATTGACCGCTATTAATGTTGCCGCTGCGTCGCTGCTTGCCGAGCCCAAGCCTGAGCCAGCGGGAATATTTTTGGTAAGTGTAATTTTAAGGTTCGCCTTTTTGTCGCAATGTTCCAGCAGCATTTCGCAGGCACGAAAGACAAGGTTTTCTCTGGCCTGTGGCGCCCATTGTGGGCCTTTGGCGATAACTTCGATACCGGGACTTTGGCCTGGCTCAACCAGAACTTCATCATACCAGTTGACCTTGGCCATCAGCGTCTCTATTTCGTGAAAACCGTCAGACCGGCGGTCCGATACCAGCAGACTTAAATTAATCTTTGCGGGCGCCCGCACTAATACCCCGTCTCCGACAGATTCAATCTGTTTTTTTTCAGTCATATAGTCACGCATCAGCTTCAATAATGTTTGTTGACAGTATAGCCGATTATACTTATTGTTAGTACAAAATTGTGACAGATGAAACAATGAGCGAAATCCCAGAAAAAGCAATACAAAACGAGCGTATCCCCTGGTGGCACTGGCACAGGCGCCTGTATAACTGGGTTGTTCACTGGGCAGACACACCCTTCGGCATCCTGGCACTTATCTTACTTGCAATCACCGAGCCGATTTGTGTCCCTATCCCCGCTGACGTGTTGGTCATAGGACTTTGCTTTGGTAAGCCAAAGCGCTCACTGCGATATGGCCTTATATGTTCGCTCTTTTCTGTTCTTGGAGGGACAATTGCGTTTTGTCTTGGTCTGGCCATCGGAGGAGAAAGTGTCGTTGATTTGTTTAACACCATTGGCTTTGGCGCGAAAGCCCAACTGGCTCTGGATTTTTATACGAAGTATGATTTCTGGGCCATCTCTATTTCAGCCTTGACCCCTGTCCCTTATATGCTCTTTAGCTGGTTGGGAGGGATGGCTGGCGTTTCGCTGCTAAAGTTCGTGGTGATAAGTATAGTGTTTCGGACGATTCGGTTCGGCGGCGAGGCGGTGCTTTTCTACTTCCTTGGTGAAAAGGCGCGCCGGCTTATCGAAAAGTATTTCAACCTCGCGACTGTTATCGTTATCATGCTACTTGCGATGCTTGTCTATATAATGAAAAAGGTGGGCCATATATTTGCCGGCTGAAAAAATGAACGACACTCAAAAACAAACACTTCTTAAAACAGCCCGTGACACCGTCGGGGCCGTAATCGCCGGTGCACCTTTGACGAAACCGCAATCGGACGACCCGGAACTAAACGCTCCATGCGGCTGCTTCGTCACGTTAAAAAACAAAGGCCAGCTGCGAGGATGCATCGGACAGTTTACTTCCGAGGTACCTTTAATACAGTTGGTTGCTGAGATGGCGAAGACCTCGGCCACGGGCGACCCGCGTTTTTTCGCCGACCCTATAACTGAAACCGAGCTTGAGAAGCTTGATATCGAGATATCGGTCCTCTCGCTGCTGAAACAAACCGACGACCCTTTGAGTCTGCAGCTTGGCGTCGACGGCATTTATATAAAGAAAGGTTTTGCCTCCGGCTGCTTTTTGCCTCAGGTCGCTACCGAGAGCGGCTGGAGCAAGGAAGAATTCCTTTCGTATTGCTGCGCCCATAAGGCGGGCCTGCAAGCCGATGCATGGAAAGACCCTGATACGGAAGTTTACCTTTTTACTGCCGAGGTGTTCGGCTCCGAATCCTAAACAGGAGGCGGATTCCTGATATTGCAAAGAACAACACCCGATAAGTTAAAGTTAAAAAGAAACAACAGTGTCAAAAATATTACTGCCAATATCGACGGTTTTGATTTTTCTTTTGTCTGCGTGCGTCCACACGGACCAAACACCATCGGTCCAGCGAATTGACACCGCCGAGGGTATGATTGAGTATCTGCAGGAAAAGAGCCTGCCTGCTCTGCGGTCCGTCGGGAATTGGCACAACAGTTACGGGCCCGGCCTGAAAATCAATACCGAACACTACGAGATTTACACCACGCTGCTCGAGCCGTTGATGTTGTGTGAGTTGCCCGCGTTTATGGAGGCGGCCTGGCGCGGCTATAATAACCAGCTTCCTCAACCTGTCACCACAACGATGAAATTTAAAGTCTATCTTTTTGCCGAGCGTATGCAGTGGGATGATTTCACCAACAAATTCGCTGGCTATCAGGCCCCGGTCTTTACGAAAATAAAAGCCGGCGCCTATTATTTGAATGATGCCTGTGTTGCTTATAACATCGGGCGCGAGCGGACTTTTTCTGCGCTCGGTCATGAGGGCTGGCACCAATTCAACAGCAGACACTTTAAATTCCGTCTGCCGAGCTGGCTCAACGAGGGTGTGGCGATGCTCTTCGAGGCGAACTCCGAGAGCGGGGGATTGTTTAGTTTCGAGCCGGACAAAAGCCTCTATCGGCTGGCATCGCTTAAAAAGACACTTATAAAAAACAAAATGATACCGCTGAAGGACCTGATTGCCCTGAATCCAGGCGAGGTTCTGACCGCAAATGAGGATGGCGCCGTTGCTGCTTTTTACAGCCAGTCTTATGCCCTGGTGCGGTTTTTGCGGGAAGAGGGTTACGGCAAGCGGCTGGGCAATTATCAAAAGATGCTCGCTGACGGTCTGGGGGGAAACTGGCCGATTAACGAGACTAATAAAAGAATCGCCGCAGACAGGAACATCCAGCTTACCGTCAAGTGGAACCGGGCGGTGGGGAAAAAGCTGTTTGAGTATTATATCGGCGGTGATATCGAGAGTATCGAGGAAGAATACGTAACTTATTGCAGGAAAATAGTTTATCACGTTCGTATCAGGTAAGAGGTTATGTCTGAAAAATCCCAGCCATCGATAATTCTGGCTTCGACGTCTCCGCGGAGGAGGCAATTGCTTGCTGAGGCGGGTTATAAATTCAGGGTTGTTGGGCCGGAAGTTGATGAGTCTGCTTTTGAGGTTGAAGATGTAAGTCCTTGTGAATACGCGAGTAAGCTCGCGCTGGCGAAGGCGAAAAGCGTGGCGGGCAAATTCGCTGACTGTCTTGTAATCGGGGCCGATACCGTTGGCGATTTTGAGGGTAAGATAATCGGTAAGCCGGTGGACACTGAGGACGCTGAACGGATAACGAGAATGCTTTTCGGTTCGCCGCACAGGGTGATAACGGCGGTGGCGATTGTGAGAGTTAAAGATAATATCGAAATTGTAAAGTGTGACGCTACAACGGTTTATCCGAAGAAAATGAGCGAGCGGCAGATAGCCGAGCATATAAAGGGAGGGTCGTGGGAAGGTAAAGCGGGGGCGTATGCGATTCAGGAGACGGGGGATGAATTTATCGAGAGGATTGAGGGCAGTTTGACGAATGTTATGGGGTTTCCGATGGAGCTTTTGGGGCGGATGCTTAGTTCTGTGGGTTTTGTGATTTGACGCAAAGTGGTAGGTTCGGAACAAAAATGCGACAAAAAAATGGTGAAAAATTGGTATTTTTTTGTATTTTTTTGTAAAAAGCGCGCACTTTTTGTGATTTTTTGCGCAATCTTTGCACTTTTTGTAATTTCTTTGACAATTTTGGGCGGTTTTGGTGTGGTTGTTACAGGAGGGGTTAGAGAATGGACACTTGGTTATTGTGAGATTTTTGGGGGTGGGGGTAAACGAGTAGACGGGTAGATCAGTAAATCCGAAGACGGCCAACCGGAGGGGGGTTGGGATAATTTACGCTCAAAAAAGTTTTAATTTGGGCTTACGGCCGGAAGTTGTTGACGGAAGTGGAGAGGTGCGGTTATAATTTTTGGCAAAGCGATTTCATTCGTATCCTGTATATCGCAATTCGTGATTGTTATTTTTGACAAAAGAATATTTAGCCACGGAGGGCACAGAGAGCACAGAGGCAAATTCAGTCAGGCTTGTGTTCTTGACAAGTTCGGCTCACAAAGTAAACTTTATCACAGAACTTTGTCTTCGTCCACGGGTGCCGAACAATCGGCTCGGCTTTTGGAACTGACTGAAAGGGTTTTATTAAATGTTAAAAAAGAGGGCGCAGAGTTTGTCTAAGTTGCTGACGCTATGACGGGTAAAATTTTTGGATTTAGGTAGCTGCGCAGATGATTGATTAGGTGGCCCGCCTTCGCTAAAGCTATGGCGGGTAAAATTTTTGGTCTTGGGTATATGCGCAAATTGTTGAGCTCCCTCGACTCCGCTCGGGACTTGCGTTTCGCTTCAGCCTGCGCATTTGATTGAAGAATGGAAGAAAGTTAGCCACAGAGCGAAGTGGCGCGGTTGTTCACATAAATAAGTTCTTCAAATTTCTTCTCAAGATAGTCGTCGAGCCCAGCTGTATCCTTTGCGCCCTTTAGAAAAACCAGATGCTTAATGTTTCTGTCTTCGAGGACAATCACATAATTGTGTTTGTTGTTTAGTATGGACTTGCACCTCTGGATGACTTTCTTCCTGTCTTTTATGGACCTGCATACGATGACACCGAAACGTCCGCGTTTATCGCTGAGTCGTCCTACTATTTGATCAAACGCAGGGTTGCCTAGGTCGTCGCTATAATTCTTACACTCAAAGAATATTTTTGGACAGTGTACATTATGGATTTGATTCAAAGCGTAAAAAAGGCAGCTTCATGGGTGCGATGTTTCGTACCAATCTTGTCTGGACACCTTTTAGACCAATTCGAGCAGTCAATTTTGAGCATCGGACTTCTCAGACATTTTTGCTATGTGGGAGACAAATTCTCTCACGGTCTTCACTTCTGGCGCTCTCATGCCGTAGATATCCCTCCAAATTTTGTTGATCTCCTTATACTCCGCGCCTAAAGCCATCGCGTGCAGAAGCCTTCCAAGTGTGGGTTCAAACTCATGTAGTGCTTTATCATAATCTGGTGGCGATTCAATTTGTTCTATCGTAGCATTTATGTCGTTCCCAAGCTTTCGTAAGAGGTTCATCCTTTTATGATATGCCAATTTCGTGTGAGGATTCACATTTGAAACACGCAAAAGGTAAGTATTGTATATATCTCTCATATCTTTCGGGAAAAATCCACACTTAGGACATCTTTGTATCAGGCTGTCTCTTACTTCACCGCAACGCACACACAAGGACCTATTAGGGCCTCCCACCTCTACAAGTTGCTCCTCCTTAGTTTCTAGCCAGATTTTTTGTTCTTGGCTCATTTTCCACAATTGTTCACGGAATACGGAAACTTTACATGGATGCTCATCATATGTAAGAGGCATAATAATTTCTAAAAGTTCTTGCCTCTGTTTTTCGTCTGATATTAAACACGAAGCGCGAAGACACCAGTTGACTATTTCCTTTCGACAACTATCATCAAGAGGTCTGTTTGACATTTCCAGTTTCCACTTCGCCGCCTGTATCCAACAGTCAGCTTGAAAGGGATCTTCTTCTAAGGTCTTTAAAATTAAAGACAATGCTGTTTTTTGTTGACCCAAAGACCACAATGAGCGTGCTTTTCTCAAAGCATCGTCGACAAGATCAGGCAATCGTTTCATGTCAGAACCTGCGAATGTCTCATAAATAGAAGAACTGAAAAGTGATTTACTGAGAACATTAAGCAATTCATCTATTTGGGGCCTGTTATTAGGACGTATTTCGAGACAAGAATTCAGGGCCTTGACTACCCTCCTCGGAACTTCCGAGGGCCATATACGATTGTGTTTTGATATGCCCTTCAAATGTGATTGAAAAATCAAATGGATGTCTTCAGCATTTATTGGATGCTTTCCTCTCAACAATTCCAAGGCCATAATGCCAAATGAGTAAATATCCGCTTTAGCACCGTTGTCGCAGTAACCAAGAATCTGCTCAGGGGCCATGTATAGTGGTGTACCTACATTGAAACACCCCTCATTGCTTTTCAAAATCAAAGAATTACGCCCACTCACAATTCCTGATGTGCTTCCTTTACTGCCAATATTTGTCACATTATTTGAGGCAAGCCCAAAATCTGAAAGTTTCGAGAGCCCATGGAGAGTCCTCAGGCAGTTCGAAGGCTTGATATCTAAGTGTGCAAAACCTGGCATTTCTTGGCTGCACTTTAAGAGAGCAGAGGCAATATCATATAAAGCTAACAACCTATCCTCTATTCCCAAAGACCAATCGGAGATATAAGTTCGTAAATCGCCTCCTTCAACATACTCCATGAGAATAGCTATCTCATCAAGATCAGTTGACAGTATTTCAAGAACTTCTACAACCTGACCAATATGCCGTAATTCAAACCATATAGAACACTCTCTGATCAATCTTTCTCGGTCTGATTCTTCAAAGGGTATGTTTGAGACCTTAAGGGCGCATATTCGCTCAGTACTCCTATCCATAACCTTGGACACCCGCCCCATTCCCCCCTCTCCTATATGAGAAATTTCTTGAAATCTGCCGTCTAAATTCGTATTCATTTTTCTAGCATCCTACAGTTGTGCAACGGAAAAATGGGGCCACCTTACTTATGTATCTCTTTACCTGACACTCTTTCCTATCTCCCTTCGGCTAACGCTTCCGCCTTCGCTAAAGCTACGGCGGGCTTGGCTCAAATGAAACTATCAATTTTCGCCGCCCTAGTTGTTTTTGGCTGCCCGTGAGCAGTTATTTATTGGTTATGCTTCCAGTTTTGCCATTTTCAAACAACTTCAATATAACGACAACTCTCTCGCCCTAACCTACGTCCAAGATAGCCAACCGAAAGCGTGCTGGCGAGGCAACACTTCACTAATCACGAATTTACTTTCCTGCTTTTTCCCAAAGATACGACTAAAAGCAGGGACATTGTACAGTGGCGTTTGAGGGCAATCAAGGGGAAAAAGGGGGCTTGAAGTACGAAGAGCGAAGAGCGAAGTAAGAAAAGAGGAAGAAGAATAGAAAGCAGGACACAGGACACGGAAGAAAGAATACAGAACACAGAATACAGGACACGGAATACAGCACCGTAAGGTGTTCCATGGGGATTGCTGGTATATAGTCGATGGGGGATAATGATGGTAAATTCGGCGATTTTAAGATTTTTATCAGCAGTCGGCTGCTAATCCGAGAATTTGCCGAGGGTCCTAAAAAACTTCTTGACAACAGCCCTGAATGTCGTTAGGATATTATGGCGTGTAATTTATTGCTGATTCGCAGGTGTTCGAAGCGCGGGCATCGGGTTTTGAGCGATTTTTTAAGGGAGGACAATGGGCAGTCGCAAGGCATTTACGTTAGTCGAACTGTTAGTCGTCATCGCGATAATCGCCCTATTGATGTCGATACTGATGCCTGCTCTGTCGCGTGTGAGGAAACAGGCCAAGTCTGTCATCTGCCAGGCGAACCTAAAGCAGTGGGCCCTGGTTTTTTCGATGTACACCACTGATAACAACAGCTATTTTATGAACGGCAATGTGCCGAAGGACAGCGGATACTATTGGGATGGAGGCGATGGCGGGGGAATGGGTTCATGGTGGTTCTTGCCTTTGGAGGTATACCATAAGGAGAAGGAATTGCGTTTTTGTCCGATGGCGACGAAGACTTACCAGGATGGCGGGCAGGTACCATTTGCAGCGTGGAAGACAACAGCGCCAACGGAGGATTCCGGCAGTTACGGTACCAACGGGTACATTCTTAATTCGCCGCCGGAGCTGGATTATCAGCTTGGTCGTCCCACGATAGATAACTGGCGTACGATTAATGTTAAGGGCACAGGCAATATACCTCTTTTTACGGACGCATTGTGGGTTGACGGCTGGCCTGAAGAGTACGACCAACCGGCACCTGCTGAGATTTGGTGGCTTGATACAATCGGTGTAGATGAAATGAGGCGTTTTTGCAGTAACCGTCACAACGGTTTTTTAAACGGTGTTTTTTGTGATTTTACCGTCAGGCCGATAGGGATTAAGGAGTTGTGGACACTTAAGTGGCATCGAAGGTTCGAGACGAACGGCGAATGGACGATAGCGGGTGGTGTAAAGCCTACGGACTGGCCGGAGTGGATGAGGCCGTTCAGGGATTATTGAGCGAGAGTTGGGTGTTTTTTTGAAAATGATTTTTAGGCAGGCGCGAATTATGGTGAAATTAGTAAACGTCCTTTGTGCTCGTTGTACGAAGGTATGCGTCTGTGGAAAAATATAGATACGTTGGCGCAGAGCCAACGGGAAATTTTGACGCTTTAAATTTTAGGAGGAGTATCATGTATAAAAAATTATGTGTTTTAACCTCGCTTATTTTGGTGCTGGCTCTTGGTGCGCAAGCAGCCGCTGATGAACTTCTGGCCAGCTACGAGGACAGCGAGATGACCGACCTTACAATCTCGACGCCGGGGGAGCCCACCTTGACGGTCTCGAGGGTGCTCGGCGGCGTGGGCGGTGCTCCGCCGGCAACCGACGGCAGCTATATCCTGAAATGGGACTGGACCAACGAAACCGACCTCAAAATCACGATGCGGCATGACTGGGCCGTCCGCCGACTCGACTTATCGCCATATGATGTAATCACCTGTGATGTTTGGTTTGATGAGCCGAACGCCCAGCCAGCAACGATAGGAATATGGGACGACATCTTCGGCTGGGCCGGAGCGATTGAGGTCCCTATAGGACTGCAGCAGTGGCATACGGTCGAGATGGATATCAGGGGTATAGATAACAACGATATAGACCATATGGCCGCTTTTCTCTTTGAGAATTTGGACGGAGAGGCCGGTGTACTGTACACCGATAACATGCAGCTCGGTATTCGCAGGCAATTCCAGGCGTGGCGTCCGATGCCATTCGACAAGGCGGTATCGGTTGACCCCGATGCAGACCTTAGCTGGACGGCGGGAGTTGATGCAAACTCGCACGATGTTTACTTCGGCACGAGCTGGGCCGAAGTCAACGACGCCACTACCTCTTCGCCGGAGTGGAAAGCCACCCAGGCTCTTGGCAATACGAGCTATGAGCTGGACACTCTGGAATATCAGACGACTTACTACTGGCGAATTGATGAGGTCAATACCAGTGAACCGAACAGTCCGTGGAAAGGAGATGTGTGGAGCTTTAAGACAGACCCGCTCCTTGGGTACGTCGAGGTTCCTTTGGTCAGCTACGAGGACTCCGAAACGCATTACGAAGTGTGGGCTTCGCCGGCGGAGGCCGGGGACGACTTTAGCCTGGTTCTGAAGGACAAGCTGGTCGGAGGCGGCACATGGGGGTCCGGACCTACGGCAATACCTGTGCCGGCGGCATCCGACGGCAACAATGTGCTGGGGCTTAAGTGGACCAACGAACAGGACCTTGAGGTCGAACATGGCTGCACTTTTGAGGGTTCAGATTTTACCTATGATTTATCCGGTATTGATGAGATGGTCTTCGATATTTATTACCCCGCCACTGACTCCAACGGTGGCTTTAACCCGCTGCCGCATTCCATGGGCGTGTTTGACTGGGACTTTAAGCCTACTTTTAACGGCAGCAGCAATCTTCCCACGACAAGGGGACAGTGGCATACGATAGTAATTGATGTTTCACACCTTAATAACGTCGCACAGAACGATATTTACGACTTTATGTTCCAGTCCCATGGTGAGGACTTTGACCCGGACGGTGACGACCCCAACAACTGGGGTGCATTAGTATTTATGGATAACCTGAGGCTCCGATACGCCGCCAGTCCATATGCATCGCTGCCGAGTCCCGCTGATGGAGCGACAGGCATACCGTTGGTGGAGAACCTCAGCTGGCGAGAAGGCGTCAATGCGGATTCTCACGATGTATATTTTGGGCTCAGTTTTGACGAAGTGAACAACGCTACTACTTCCTCGGACGAGTGGAAAGACAACCAGCCACTTGAGAATAAGAGCTATGAACCGGGCTCTCTTTCGCCGTCCACGACGTACTTCTGGAGAATTGACGAGGTCAATGAGCCCAATGTCTGTAAAGGAAAAGTATGGAGCTTCTCGACGTTAGACAGTTTGCTTGTGGATGATTTTGACTCGTATGACATCAGCAACCCGTTAGTTTACGACGAAGGTTCCGATACTGGTACGTGGCTTGACACCTGGACCAACGATACCGGCTCAGAGCTGTTCCTTGAAACGGATCCGCTGTTTACACGCGACGGCAACTCGCTGGAGTTTACATATAAAAACATCTTTAAGGACGGGCCTGTGTATCTGGGTTCCGAGATTGAGGCGGATACCGCTGATTTGGTATGCGGGCCGGATTGGACCGTTTCAGGTGTAAAGGATTTTGTTCTGCGTTATTATGGCGATTCGACAAATTCTATCACCGCTAACGACCGGATGTATGTTGCCCTGGAGGATGCCGACGGCAATGTCGGTGTACTCGAACACCCGGACATGAACGAATTCCTGGTCGAAGACTGGCGGGAGTGGAACATTGACATGCAGGACTTCAATGACCTGGGTGTGGACATCAGGAACATCAGCACAGTTTATATCGGCTTTGGCGGCCCGAGGACAGGCCAGTCCGCGGAAGGCGGTTTCGGTATAGTATACTTCGACGATATCGAGGTTCTCAGACCGAGATGCATCTGGTGGCTTACCTACCAGCATGGCGACTTTACGGGCGACTGCCTGGTCGATGAATTGGACCTTGAAATAATGGCGCATGACTGGCTTGTTGGAGACTACAATGTTGTGGCAGAAACTCCAAGCACGGCAAATCTGGTGGCGTGGTACGAGTTTGAGTATAACCTCGAAGATTCGAGCGGCAACGGTAACACCGGAATTTTTAATGGCGCCACAAGCTACGTTACCGGTGTGGATGGCAGCGCAATTGACCTCGATGGTTCCGGCGCTTACGTGTCGATTCCGGGCTCCAATACACCCGGCGGAGCGTTTGATTTCAACGATGCCGTCACCGTTGCGGCCTGGATAAAAGTTGAGGCTTTCAATAACGATTACGCCACGATTATCAGCAAGGGCGACGATGCGTGGAGGCTGGCCAGGCACATGAACACTGACCAGCTGGAGATTGCCTGTACCGGTGTGACATCGAGCAGTATTTGGGGGCATATCGCCGGCGGTACAAGTGTCAAAGACGGCCTGTGGCACCATGTTGCCGGAGTGTATGATGGTTCGGGGCTTTACCTATACATTGACGGGGTTCTGGACGCACAGGATGAGGCAACGGGCACCATCAACAACAATTCGTACGAAGTTTACATCGGCGAGAATGCCGAAGCGAACGGACGCTTCTGGAACGGTTCGATAGATGATGTTCGGATTTACAACCGCGGCCTCCCGCATAGTGAGATTGTAGGCCTTGCCGGGCTGAGTGAGATATATCAGCCGGTCCTCTCGCCGGCCAATATGTCGGATGAAGAACCGAAGCATTCCAGGACAGTTAACTTCAGGGACTATGCGCTGATGGCAGAAAATTGGCTCAGAGAATTGCTGTTCCCGTTTTAGCGCCGTGTACCAACAGGAACAATAAGCCTGTGACAGAGGTTTTTTGATTGTTTGCCGGGCCCCCAATTTTTGGGGGCCCGTTTTTTTTCGCCTTTAATCCCTTACTACAGACCCTTCCCTAGGATCAAGATATTAAATTGCAAACAAACTGCTGTTATGATAATATCACGCCCATTGAAGAGGCTGTTTTCCGGCTGATTTGGCCGGTTTGTGAGAATTTTGTTCTTGCTTGAGAGGATTAATAGAAGATGGAATTGACAAACCAGGACAAACTGGCAGTTGAAAAATTACTCAAACTTGCCGCCGAAAAAGGCCTCAACATCAAAGGTGGCAAAATCCGAAGGACCTCTTCGCGTTTTTGCCTTGGTGTTGAGCACGGCGATTATAACGGCACCGAACTTTTCGGTGTCGGAACAGACCGCTTCATCTGGATGGCATACAAACCAAACGGCTCCGACCGCCTCAGGCTATTTAGCGGAAACTTCCCCGATGACGGCATTGTCGAATTTACTCTTGGAAATGTTCCCGAACCGAAGTCGGCTGACATCGCCGACACATGGGCCCGCTTTCCGTTTGGCGTCGAATATATCTTGAGACGCGAAGGAATTAAACTTACGCAGGGCTTCGATGCTGTTATTTATGGTAACATCCCCGGCGGCGGAATGTCACGCTCGGCTTCTTTGACACTGAACCTTATCCTTTCCCTGCTTGATGTAAATGACATCGAGCTTGAAGACAAATTCAAAATAGTCGACCTCGCGCAGGCCGTAGAAAACGACTACATTGGTTCACCATGCGGTCAGCTCGACCAGATTATGATACTCTTTGCCAGAGAAGGTTTTGGAACTCACTATAACCCCAAGCAACGTTCAATCGATTATGTTCCCCTCGGCAAAGGAGCGACCGATTTTAGAATTGTCGGCCTCGACACCGGCACCGTCCGCCCAGGCCTTGAAAAATCCACATATAAAATCAGAAGAGCCGAATGCGAACAGCTTGTCGAAATACTTCAAAAAGCTGGTTATGAAATTTCATCCCTCGCCGACATTAAGGACAAAACTCTTTACGAAAAAATAATGGCACAGTTCCAGGCCGAATATCCCGACCTGTGCGACCGTCTGAAATATATCTTCAATGCCCAGCAAAGATTCTATGAAATGCTCGACGCCTGGAAAGCCGGTGACATCGAAGCGGTAGGGCGGATATTCCGCGAAGACGGTATCGGCTTAAGAGACGATTATAAAATCTCCGGGGCTGAGCTGGAGGCCATGTGCGATATTGCCAGGGCCGTCCCCGGTGTGCTCGGAGAGAGAATGCTCGGTGGCGGTGACAAAGGTGCCTCCGGCGCCCTCGTCCGTGCAGACAGTGTCGAAGAACTTAAACAGGCCGTTGACACAGCTTATCCCCAAAACCATCCCGACTTCGCCGACAAATACGCGGTACACATCTGCAAAGTCGTCGACGGTGTCAGAGTTTATGACAAAATGCCTTGATAACGGGGCCTCTTCAGTGCTTGCAGCTTTGATTTAATAAATTGCAGATTTTTTGCGGCATTGCTGCTGGCGGGTTAGACTGACGGTAAGACAAACAAATATAATGCGGGAGAAGGTTATGAATATTAAATATGACAGAAGGGACTTTTTGAAGCGAAGTGCGTGTATTGGAGCCGGCTTGGCGCTGGGCAGTATGAGCGGTTCAGGCTGTGCGAACCAGTTGACGAGTCAGCCGCCGGAAATTAAAGCCGCTCCCATAGATACGGTTCGAATGGGTTTTGTCGGTGTCGGCGGCATGGGCTCTGTGCACGTCAGAAATTTCCTGAATATCGAAAACGTGGAAATCCGGACGGTTTGTGACATAGTCCCTGAAAAGGTCGCTCGGGTACAGAAATGGGTACAGGAAGCGGGCCAGCCGGAACCTGCAGGGTATTCTCGCGGCGAAACAGACTTCAAGAGAATGTGTGAAAACGAAAACCTCGACCTGGTCTTTAACGCTACGCCCTGGAGATGGCATGTTCCTGTCTGCGTCGCGGCGATGGAAAACGCAAAACACGCCGCGACCGAAGTCCCCGCCGCCATAACTCTTGATGAGTGTTGGCAGCTTGTCGAAACATCCGAGAGGACGCGAAAACACTGCGTCATGATGGAAAACTGCTGTTATGACCGCACCGAGTTGATGATTCTCAACATGGTTCGCAAAGGTCTGCTTGGCGAACTGTTACATGCCCAGGGCGGATACCTGCACGACCTTCGGGACCTTAAATTCACTCCTTCCGGCGAGGGTCTGTGGCGGACCGCACATTCCATTAGACGAAACGGTGACCTTTATCCGACACACGGCCTCGGGCCAGTGGCTCAGTGCATGAACGTCAACCGCGGCAACAGGTTTGATTACCTTGTTTCGATGAGCTGCAGTTCCAGAGGACTGAACCTGTTGGCGGCGGAAAAGTTCGGGCCTGATAGCCCCCAGGCAAAACAAAAATATGCACTTGGCGATGTTGTGACGACGCTGATTCGCACAGTAAACGGACAGACAATCGTACTCACACACGATACGAATACGCCGCGCCCTTACAGCCGCGATATTCTCGTCCAGGGAACAAAAGGCATCGTACGCAAATACCCGGAGGAAAAAATCCATATCGAGGGCAGAAGCGAACCTCATACATGGGAGCCGCTTGAAAACTATGCCGCAGAATACGAACACCCGCTTTGGAAGGCCCATGCCCAAAAGGCCGAGGGCGGTCATGGCGGAATGGATTACATAGAGGATTACCGGCTCATACAGGCCTTGCGCACCGGCACGGCGACCGATATGGATGTTTATGATGCCGCTGCCTGGAGTGTTGTCTCGGAATTAACTGAAAGGTCCATAGCCAACAGGGGCAGGTCCGTGGATTTCCCTGATTTTACCCGTGGTAAATGGAAAACCAATATTCCTCTTGGGATTATTGAAGGATAATGTCAACGGCAGCGAAAGGGACTGTTTTATGCTGTTAGAACCGGTAGACTGGATTTCAATCATTGCTTTTTTCGTTATTTCACTTGTTGTAGGAGTTCTTGTCGCCAGACGTGCCGGCAAAAGCGCAGCGGAATTCTTCCTCTCCGGCAGAAACATGCCCTGGTGGCTTCTTGGCGTTTCGATGGTCGCCACGACTTTTTCCACCGACACCCCCAATCTCGTCACGGATTTAGTGCGGCAAAATGGTGTTGCAGGAAATTGGGTGTGGTGGGCCTTTCTGCTTACCGGGATGCTGACCGTTTTTGTTTATGCAAAACTCTGGCGGCGCTCCGGTGTCATGACGGATATCGAATTTTACGAGCTTCGTTACAGCGGCAAAACCGCCGCCTTCCTGCGGGGGTTCAGGGCGCTTTACCTGGGGGTGTTCTTTAATATTGTCGTTATGGCCCTGGTCACGTTGGCTGCAATCAAAATCGGTAGGGTAATGCTTGGTCTTTCTCCTCTTCAGACGGTCCTGATTGCCGCTGTTGTTACGGTTTTTTACAGTGCCTTGGGCGGCCTGCGGGGTGTGCTGATTACCGATTTTCTGCAGTTTATAATAGCCATGTTCGGTGCGATTATGGCTGCTAAAATCTCCCTCCAGCACGAGGCGGTAGGGGGGCTCAAGAACTTACTTTCCTGCCCACAGGTCATCGAAAAGCTAAACTTTGTTCCCGATTTTAATAACACCAATCTTCTTGTTTCCGTATTTATTATTCCCCTGGCCGTGCAGTGGTGGAGTGTCTGGTATCCCGGTGCCGAGCCCGGCGGCGGTGGTTACCTTGTTCAGCGAATGCTCGCAGCAAAAAATGAAAAACACGCCATTGGCGCCACACTTTTTTTCAACATCGCCCATTATGCCCTTCGCCCCTGGCCCTGGATTATCGTGGCACTTTGTTCCATTGTCGTTTTCCCCAACCTGGAATCACTGAGCGCTGCCTTCCCCGATGTTGAATCTGGTATTTTGCGGGACGATTTGGCATATCCGGCAATGCTGACCTTTCTGCCACATGGCCTACTTGGGTTGGTTGTCGCCTCCTTAATCGCAGCATATATGTCGACTATCTCCACTCATTTGAACTGGGGTTCTTCCTATATCGTCAATGATTTCTACAATCGCTTTGTCAATACCCAAGCCACGGAAAAACAGCTCGTTCTTGTTGGTAGAATCTCCACTGTGCTCTTGATGGTTGCTGCCTGCGCATTGGCGCCTTGGTTGGAAAGCGCCAAAAGGGCCTTTGAACTTGTATTGCAAATCGGTGCAGGTACGGGACTGCTTTTTATCCTGCGATGGTTCTGGTGGAGGATTAATGCCTTTAGCGAAATTACCGCGATGGTCGTATCGTTTATAGTAGCCTGTTATTTTGAGTTCGTTCACAATAACATCGGCCTTGCCCCGCTGGAAAGTTGGCAAAAACTGGTTATTGGTGTCGCTGTCACTACTGCTTCCTGGGTCGTGGTTACCTTTCTTACAAAACCTGCTGATGACAGAACACTGTTTAATTTCTGTCGTCTTGTCAAAACCGGTGGGCCGGGCTGGAAAGTTATAATCGACAGGGCTAAAGAAGCCGGCGAATCCATAGAAGGTGCCGAAGAAAAATGGGACCTGCCTTACGGTATTATGTGCATGGTTTTTGGCTGTATGGCTGTGTATGCAGCTCTGTTCGCAACCGGTTCCTGGATATATCTGCAGTACACAAAGGCGGCAATACTCACGGTGATTTGTTTGCTTTCAACGCTTTTATTGTTAAAATTCTGGTCGAAAATGCGAGTTAAAGACTATTCTTAGAAAAAGTAATGAATATACTGTTTGAGTTTAAAAAAAATTAGTGACAGGGTAATAAGATGAAAATATCTGCAAGTTACTGGATGTTCGAAGGTGGTCTTGAAGCCGAAAAGCCCGTAGTTGACGCTATGGCCGAAGCGAAAAATCTCGGCTTCGATGCTATCGAGCTTTGTGTTGCCGACCAGGGTGTTCTTACTCATGAAACGACTCAGGCCCAGTGTGAAGACATTGTCGCACAGGCTCAAAAACTTGGCATTGAAATATCAAGCGTTGCCAGCGGCCAAAGCTGGGCCTCTTCTCCAAGTGCAAACGACCCGGAGACCAGGGCAAAAATTATTGACTTTACCTGCAAGGCCCTGCAGGTCACAAAATGGCTCGGTACGGACGCCTATCTTTTTGTCCCCGGTGCCGTTGACGTTTTTTTTCTGCCTGATGCCGAAGTCATACCTTACGACATCTGTTACCAGCGCGCGGCCGAAGCGGTAAAAAAGATTCTGCCGACAGCTGAACAAACCGGTGTGGCGATTGGCATTGAAAATGTCTGGAACAAGTTTTTGCTGAGTCCCCTTGAAATGCGGGACTTTATCGACAACTTCAATTCTGAAATGGTAGGGGCCTACTTTGACGTCGGCAATATCCTGCTTACAGGATACCCCTGTCAGTGGATTCGTATTCTTGACAAGCGCATAAAAAGGGTACACGTAAAAGACTTCAAAAAGTCCGTCGGAACCGTTGATGGCTTTGTCGATTTGCTCGAAGGTGACGTTAACTTTGAAAACGTCAAAAAAGCTCTGGCCGAAATAGGCTATGACGGTTACGTTACCGCTGAAATGTTACCGCATGAGCCGGGCAGACCCGAAAAAACAGCTAAGGCAATGAAGAAAATCTTTAAGTAAAGGAAAAACTTATGATTAGAGTTGGCATAACAGGTTTGGGCTTTATGGGCAAGATGCATTTTAACTGTTATAAGGCCCTTGATGATGTTGAAATTGTCGCCATTTGCGATGTTGACCAAAGCAAGTTCAAGGATACCGCTGGCGCCGTAGGTAATATCGAAGGCGCTGAAAAGCCCCTCGATTTGACCGGCATTGAGCTTTACACCGACTTTGATAAAATGCTCGCCGACGCTGACCTTGATGCCGTTTCAATTACACTGCCGACTTATCTACATACTGAATATACGACAAAGGCTCTTTTAGGTGGTGTTAATGTTTTGTGTGAAAAGCCGATGGCACTGGACGTCCCGCAGTGTGAGCAGATGATTGAAACAGCAAAAAAAAGCGGCAAAATCCTGCAAATCGGCCACTGCATAAGGTTCTGGCCCGAATATGCTAAAACCAAAGAGATAATTGACTCCGGTCAATACGGAAAAGTTATCGCCGCAACCTTTCAGAGGTTGAGCCTGACCCCGACATGGTCCTGGGATAACTGGCTGCTTACCGGCAACAAGAGCGGCGGGGCGTTCTTTGATTTGCACATTCATGACGCCGACTTCGTCCAGTATGTTTTCTCTATGCCCAAAGCCGTTTATTCACGAGCGGCCAAAGGCCCAAGCGGTGACTTCGACCACGTCGTAACACAATATATTTATGATGATAAAGTAATTACCGCTGAAGGCGGTTTTGTTATGTCGCCGGCCTTCGGATTTGAGATGAGTTTTAATGTCCTACTCGAAAAAGCAACCATCGTTTATGACTGTACGCGAACACCTGCCTTCAAACTATGTCCTGAACAGGGAGATGCCTTTACCCCTGATGTTGAGCCGGGCGACGGTTATTCCCGCGAAATCGCCCATTTCGTAAACACACTACAGGGCAATAAGGTGCCCGAAATAATAACACCGAAACAGTCACTCGATTCGGTCAGACTTATTCTGGCAGAAAAGCAATCAGCAACAAATAAAAAGGAAGTCGCCATCAAATGATTAAATGTAATAACTGGCCCATAGCTGTTTGTACCTGGTCGCTGGGCAGCGACTTTAATACACTTGCCTCTTTGCGCCGGCAGACAAACCTGAGCTGCATCCATCTCGCTCTTTCACCTGCTTTGGCCGAAGATGGTCAAAATTACGTCGAACAGGTTCAAAAACAAAATTGGGACATAATCGCAACGATGATTGATTTTCCGCAGGAGGATTACTCCACACTCGAATCGATTAAAGCAACAGGCGGCATCGTCCCTGACCGGTACTGGCCGGACAACAAAAAAAGGGTTTTTGACGCCATCGATATTACTGCCGGACTTGAAGTGAAATACCTTTCACTTCATTTCGGCTTCCTTGATATTTCCGACGACAAGTCTGTGGGGAAATTTACCGAAAGAACAAAAATACTTGCTGACAGGGCTGCTCAAAACAATATCCAGCTTCTTATGGAAACGGGACAGGAGTCCGCCAATCACCTGCGGGACTTTCTCGAACGTATAAATCACCCGGCTCTTGCCGTAAACTTTGACCCCGCAAATATGATTTTATATGACAAAGGCGACCCCATCGAAGCCGTTCAGATACTTGCCCAATGGATAAAACACGTTCACATAAAAGATGCGCTCCGCACTCAGACGCCCGGCACATGGGGCGCCGAAGTTCCCTGGGGTGACGGTCAGGTAGGTCCCGATGGTTTTCTAAAAGCTCTTGGCCAAGCGGGTTGCACGGGCCCATTGGCCGTCGAACGAGAAGCAGGTGACAAAAGATTTGAAGATATCAAACTTGCTGTCTTGAGGCTTTGTGAATACTCCGGCTGAACTTAGCAGCCTTAAAATATGACTTTCTACTATTTAAGTCCATGACGCTTCCGATAGACCACTGGCGTCATTCCCATTTCTCGACGAAAATAGCGAGATATCTTCTCTACCCCGGAATATCCCAGTGTGGACGCAATCTCTGATACCGACAGGTTTGTCTCTGCAAGCATCCGGGCAACCTGCTCCATACGCGCCTGCCTGATTTCATCATGTACCGTTCGGTTGAGCACTCTACGAAACTTCTGTTGAAGAGCACGGCGGGATGTATTTGCTGCATTCGCTACCTCGCCAACCTGTATCTGCTCCCTTGCATGTTGGTTAATAAAACGCACCGCATTGACTATATCCTTGTCTTCTATAGCCATAATGTCGGTCGATTGTCTGACCTCGATATGCGTCGGGGGAATTATTATGCTCTGGTTACGCATCTTTTCGCCTTTCATCAGCCTGTCCAGAAGTTCAGCTGCCTCGTAACCTCCACGTTCCACATTAAGAGCTATGCTCGACAGTGGCGGGTCGGATAACTCACAGACCAAATCGTCGTTGTCCACCCCGATAATTGCCACCTCCTCAGGCACCTGCAAACCTACAATTTTGCACACCTCCGTCAGTTGTCGTCCCATGTCATCGTTGGCTGTCATCACTCCTGCCGGTTTTGGAAGTGACTTGAGCCAGTCTACCATAAGTAATTGTTCTTTCTCGACAGACCGACGACGTTTTGCGACTTTTGGCTTGTAGATGTTCGTGTCGAAACCGGCTTCTGCAATTTTTCTAACGAAGCTTTGACATCGCCCCCGAGACCAGTGTAACTCGTTATAACCGCAGAAGCCGAAGTAGCGAAATCCCCGGTCCAAAAAGTGTTTTGCTGCCATCTCTCCTATCTTGACACCATCTGTGTCGATAAAGGGGAATCCTGAGATTTGCTCTTTAAGGTGAACCGAAACTATGACCGGTACCCCCATCTTTATTACCTTTTCGCCTTTTAGCGAGTCACGCATGATGATGCCGTTGGCGCCCCACCCTTCCAGATGTGGCATTGCTTTTTCCAACCCCCCAGGCTCACTGTAGAATACCCATGGGCCGTGGAGGCGGGAGTATTTTGTAATCCCGCGAAGCAGGGCACGACCATATATCCTTGAGGTCTCAATCAGTAATACGACTTTTGGTTTCGAAAATGTTTCCATATCTCAACAACTTCTCGCTTTTATGCCTCTTTCGAAACATTTCTCTAAAAGCCCGGTCCAAAGTGACAAACAAACTATTAGTCTAAAAACATTACATTCCATTATAAAAGATCTTTGCGCGAAATGGTAAAGTTTTTTACGCAAAAAAGTGTTTACAAAAATGTGGAAAATAGGCTGTTATGCTTTCATAACAGAGAAAGCAAATAATCAAGCAAATAAATAGCAGATTTTAGCGCCTGAAAAGGTGATAAGAGCCAAAATACTTGGTGGTCGAAGGAGTTTTTATATGAGAGAGCCGAAAGCGTTCACTCTCGTTGAACTTCTGGTCGTAATCACAATCATCGCACTTTTGATGTCTATATTGGCTTTTCTGGGGCCTGTACTTACTCCTCCGTGCAGGCCTCTTTGCTTTTCGTCCTCTTCACAAAAGAAGCCCCGACTCTGATAATTGCCGGGGCTTCGCATTTCTGCTTTCTAACTGAAAAAATTATTTCTTAATTGTTCCGTCTTTGTTAAGCATGCCCTTTAGTATCGTTCCCATCAATGCGTCTGTCATACCGCCTCCGCCTCCGCCGACCATCACCTCCGGCGTTATCTGGATGTTGTCCGTCGCTACCTGCTTCATAATCTCAAGCAGCGCCGCGTTATTCGGCCCGATAACATCCGATATCAACCTATAAGCTCGAGCCTTCGCGTCCGCGACTATCTGAATCTGCTCGGCTTCAGCCTGCGCCGCGATTATCACCTTCTGCTTGTCCTGCTCGGCAATCTTAACCCCATAAGCAGCCGTCGCCAGGCGCATCTCCTCTTCTGCTTCCTGTTGGGTCTTCTTCAGTGCCTTTTGTTGCTCCGCCGCCTTCTGCTGCTCCACAAACGTCTTCTGCTCCTGGACCGCTATCTCACGGTCCGTCTGTGTCTTCAGCAATGAACCAAGGGTCTTCTCGTCTCCCACGTCGCCGATACTGATTTCAAGAACCTTAACTCCGTACTTCGCCAGTTCCTCTTTTAACATCTCCGCGCTTTTCTTGCCCTGGTCCGAACGGTGCTGAATATAATCCAGCGCCTTGACCTTCTCGGCGTTGTCGCGGAAAACCGACCGCACCCTCGGTGTGACGAGCTTCGTCAATACAAGGTCGTCGTCCCCTATCATCGCTACTACTCGTGGCGCGTTCTTGCTTTCAATCTGGTATGTTATCCTCACATCGACCGGAAAAGTAAATCCGTCCGCGCTGCGCACCGTTATTGGCTGCATGGGCTGGTCCTTTGTCTTTTCACCGGGCTCACGCTGTGCTGTGTAGCTTACCTTGACCTGGCGAACACTTATCACCGTAACTTCATACGCCTTCGTGTTCAGATAATATTCGCCTTCACCCAGAGGCTTGTTCCATATACCTCGCTGACCAACTTCTACAAGACGCTCCTCTGTTTCCATTACGTTTCCAACGTTACTCTTAACAACCGCCACAGAACCTGCCTGAACATTCACAACAGGAACGGATGTCACCGTAAACAGCTTCGTGTTCAGACGGTATTTGCCAGGCTTAAGCACCGAAAGCTGCGGCCCCTTATAACCCTGACCCTCCGTCAGAAAATACGCCGCGTTCAACATATTCTCAATATTCTCAGGGTCGTCCCACTCCGGTGCATAAATCATGCCCGGCGGCAAACTCCTGCCGTCCGAAGTCTGAAGCAGACCGAGATAACCCTGCTTTATCTCTATCATCTTTTCCTTCTTCACCTTGTACTGCCACGCCCATTTAACGTGCCAGCCCGGTGCGAGTATCTGGGCCTGTATCCCGTTCTCGCCCTTTACCGCTAATATCTTGCCGTCCGGCAAGTTTCCTCCGAATAGCTTCTTCTCCACTATCCCCACTTCATCGCCGTTAATCTTCACCAATGAACTGGCGACTACCCCAATGAAAACAACTAAAATTACTACCACTAATATCAACGTCCCCTTGAATTTGCCCCCGGGCACCTGTTCCCATGCAGTTTCCATAATTAGCCTCCTTTAAAGTAAATGTTAGATGGAAAATTTCCAATACGCTTGATTTTGACTATAAGCTTACTTGATGATTTTGAATAAAGCAAAATCAAAATTCCATAGAAAAAAAATTATTCCTTGGGCCGCCTCCGTCGCATCACAAAGTACACCACAATCACAGCCATAATAACTATTACAAGTACTTCATTCGGCCCGAACAATACACCTAACATCAAAGCTCACCTCGCTAAAAGACCTTATACTTTTGAAGAATTCCTCTTGAGTTCTTCTATCAGATATTATCCTGCATTCTTTAATTAGCTTGATTATGTCCCTTGGCAAGACTAACTCTGAATTTTTCACCTTCCCAGTTTTTAATAAAATCACGCTGCTCTTTATTAAGAGGATTGATTCCACCCATACTCAAGGCATTTATTCTTACAAACAATGAACCAACAATAACCTCTTCTGTAATCGTAGCAAACTTTTCTTCTCCAGGCACAAAAAGTCCGACATCCTTTATTAAAAAACCAACCGGAAGCTCTTTGCTTTTTGAAAATACCGCAGTAGCTTTTTCTGCCATCTTTTCATAGTCACAGTTTTCAAGCCAAATTACGGGCCTTTCAACAAATCCCATTTCATCAGGTGTTAACGCGACAACCGACAGAAGTTGCTCTGCGTCTTCTCTGGCTGAAAAAGCGGCGATTATCTGATTTGTAAAATGACTTACCTGTACTAACTGACCTGTCGTTTCCGTTAGAACTTTCAGTATGTTCTTTTTTGCCGAATCGACATCTTCTTTTTTAGTTTTTGCAATGCTGTTATTTCTGAATATCTGCAATTTGCTTTCACATCGCTCTATTACTTTTCGTACAAGCTCTAATGCACCGGCTGGGCTATCGTCTGCAACAACAAGACCATGTTTTTCCAAAATCATTATTACCGGCTTCCTGCCATGGTCTTTCTGGTAAGTCTCCGTCTGCCTGAAAACTTCATGACTTAGAGAAAAACCCGGATCGGCATAGGGAATCCATAACGGCCGGTATTGCTCATCACTGAAAAGCTCAAGTATTTCCGACTTTCCATTTTTAGCACAGGCATACGAAAGCACTGCTAATGCGTGCAGATGTATAATATATCTGTCAAGAAGAACGTGTAAAGTTGCCTCTACAGAAGGACGTACATCATCTGCCATGTTATCATCACAGGCCGATTGCAAAAGGTCCACTATCTTAAATTCCCTTTCGGCAACCGTAAGCTTTGGAAGCGTTTTGTCGTGAAATATATCCAGCACCGATTCTGTTTTCATTCTGCGCCAGCCATAGTTGCTGTTCATATCTTTTAAGGCGGTGCCGCTGGCCTTTATGTACATGCTTTTACCATCCGCGGTTTTTGCTGAAGTATTTCCACCTGTCCCTACAACCAATGAGCTGTCTTTGCCAAGTTCATTTGAAATTGTGATAAGGTTCTGTAGTTCTGTGTTCATATAACCTCATTACCCTATCTTGGCGTGGCATCTGGCAGGCCGCCATCAACAGGTATAGTTGCACCGGTAGTTGGGCTCTGTCTGGTAATAAAGTACATTACAGCATTGGCAACATGACGGCCGGTTACAGCAGCTTTTAGCAAATTACGATTTCGGTAATATTCATGCAGCTCATCTTCACTGATACCTCGTGCCTTCATCCTGTCTTCGCCGACGAGGTTCCACAGTCCGGATTTGTATTTGCCTTCTGAGAAGACCGCGTCAGGGGCAACCATATTCACACGAACATCATAAGGAGCAAATTCGAGACTGGCGATACGCCCTAATTGATGACAGGCGGCTTTTGTGCAGCTATATGCTCCAAAACCCGCACTCGGTGAAGGGACATTTTTGGTTGACATTATAACGATGTCTCCGCCTCTGTCCTGTTCAATTAATCTTCTGCCCGCTTCGGCCAGAACGATAAGTGTACCATCGACATTGACTTTTTCAAGCAGTTGGAACTTTTCAATGTCCATGTCAACAATCTTTGAAACATGGGCAATGCCCGCATTGTGTATTACGATGTCGAGCTTTTGGTACTTATCAAAAACTGCATCAAAAGCTTTTTTAGTTGATTCGGTGTCGGTTACATCCAACGCTACAGCAATGGATTTTCCCGGGGCTATTTCATCGAGGTCTTTGGCAAAGTTATCAAGTCTTTCGCCGGGCAAGTCCGTTGCAACAACGCTGCAGCCGTTTTCAAGAAGAACTTCACAAATGCCGTAACCAATGGCGCCTGCAGCACCGGTGACTAATGCTACTTTATCCTTTAACGGCTTTTCGCTCATTGATAGTCTCCATCATAAATTTTGCATTTCCTGCAGGGTCCTTCCCGTCAAAAACAGCGCTTCCGGTAATGATTACATCAGGTCCCATTGCGGCAACTTCGGCGATGTTATCTTTCTTGATAGCGCCATCGACAAATATCAGAACATCTTCTTTGACTTTTTTGAGTTCGGTGATTTTGCCGGGCAGCTCTGAGATATAATTTTGTCCACCAGTATCAGGACCCACTGCTAACAGCAGCACAATATCAACAATTACCGGTGCGACAATATCAATCGGTGTTTCAGGGTTGAGTGAAACGCCGCGTAATATGCCTCTGTCAGGATCATTTACGTTTTCCATTTGGCCTATCATGCTCAAAGTTTGGCTGACATCATCGCAATATTCTACGGAAAAGACAATAATATCTGCGCCTGCTTTGGCGAAACTTTCTATGTGTTTTTCAGGTTTGTCAATAAGCAGGTGTACATCTTTGAGCATTTTTGTTTTAAGGCCGGCAAGAAAAGGCGGGCCAACGGTAATCTTTGACCAGATGCAGCCATCCATCACATCGATGTGTAGTAACTCTACGCCTGCGTCTTCCAGCAGCTCGATTTCTGAGCCAAGGTGCATCATATCCGCAGTGAGGATACCTACGCTTATCAGCGGAGACGATTGCTTTAATTTGTTAAAAGTTGTTTGGCTTTTCATTTTTTCTCATTTTTTAAGGTGTTAAATAGGTCTAAGGCGTCTTGTGGTTTCATGTTCTCATGGATAACCTTATTTACTGCCTTCATCATCGCCACAGGTGTATCGCTCTGGAAGATGTTTCTGCCCATATCTACACCAGAAGCTCCCTGCTGAACAGCGTTATATGCCATTGTCAAAGCATCAAGTTCGGCAAGTTTCTTACCACCGGCCATTACGATTGGCACGGGACACGATGAAGTAATTGTTTCAAAACCTTCAGGGACGAAATAGCTCTTAACAATATTAGCACCGAGTTCAGCACACATCCTGCAAGCCAGGCGAAAATACTTCGCATCTCTGGCCATATCTTTGCCTACCGCTGTTACTGCCATCACAGGTATCCCGTAACGCATTCCCATATCGACCAGCTTAGTCATGTTATGTACTGACCGTGTCTCATACTCGCCGCCTATGAAAACCTGAATGCCGATTCCAGATGCGTTCAGTCGAATAGCATCCTCGATGTCCATAGAGATTTGCTCATCTGAAAGCTCCTTTAGAATACTTGGCCCGCCGCTGGCTCTGAGAAATACCGGCTTTGTAATATCAGCCGGAATGACCGACCGCAGAATACCTCTTGTACAGAAAAGCGCATCACAATTTGGAATCAGCGGTACGATACTCTGGTCTATTCGTTCCAATCCCGTTGTCGGGCCCTGGAAATATCCGTGATCGACCGCAAGCATAACGGTACGTCCGGATACCGGACTAAATACCTGTGCAAGGCGATGCTTCATCCCCCAACCGAGATTGCCGGAACCCTTAAGGAAAAAACCAGGCGTCTTTTGTGGGATATCTGTAAAATAATTCTTTTCTTTTTTACTTACATCTGCTTCCGGCATTTTAGGCTCCTCGTAAGTTCGGTTCATATTTCAGTTACAGACAATCTGTAAACATTTCATTATAATGGCATATTTGCTCACAGTGGAATATCTCTTCCATGCCAGACTGTCAACGCCCGAACATTGTACATAATTTCCCGCCCTTTGAAAAACATAATAAACCCGCAAAATCTTCACCAAAGGCCTCTACAACGCAATGATTCACCTGCTTATCCTTTTCGCAATCCGAGGCGCAATCTGGTATCAGGGAGAAGCAAACCTCTCCAATAGCATGCTCTATTACCACAAAATGAACACCCTCATAAACTCCTGTGGCCTGCCAGCACCCGCCTTCAGAACTGAGAAATACTAAAAAACCAAAATCGGCCATAAAAGGGCGGCAGGGCACTTTTTCTCCCACAAAACCACCTCTATGCTCAATTTACACCCCTGTCCGATAAAGTTTTATGCCAAATCTCGCCGATTATATATATGGTACTAAAACAATATTATTAGTCTGAAAAAACCGTAAGCCGGTTTAGCACGCGCTGTGTGCCAAAAAATATTATCAAAGCGAGCTAAACAAATCATTTGTTAAGGAGTTGCAAAATGTGGAACTTGTTCGAGAAAATCATCAACGCCTTAAAGCCCCCACAGGAGCCCGAACAGCCCCCTGAAGATTTTCCACCAATCGAGCAAAACGACGATGTCCAGCAGCAGAACTTCGAAGAGGCACCGCAGGAACCTGTCGCTGTTGAGCATGACATTTCTCCGGATTTCTAAAACAGACTGAAATACGTTTCAAAAACCGGAGGGACGAAAATAGCTGCGCAAAATCCGCGCCGAGCTAATATTCTCCTGAACCGACTATCAGCCATTCTCCCTCTTTCTTCTCAAGCCTGAACCTATACTCATAAAGACTTACCTTGCCCCCCGTTGCATTACTCTAAAATATCTGACAGCGCCACGCTCTCGCCCGCCTGCAGAACAAGCACCTCACAGTCCGCTAAATCCGAAAATCGCTTCGCGTCACTCTCTTCACCAACTATATCACCCCAGTGATAAGGCACCGCTGCCTTCGGCTTCATCGCTTTCACCGCCTCCGCCGCCGCCTTCGCGTCCATCGTGTATGTTCCACCGACCGGCAATAGCGCAACGTCTATCCCTTCCAGCTCCTTCATCTCCTCCGTCAAATCCGTATCGCCCGCGTAATATATCTTAACCGACTCAACCTCCACAACAAAACCTAACCACTTGTTCTGCTTCGGATGAAACTGCTTCTTCGGGTTATACGCCGCCACGCCCGTCACCTTCACCTCGCCGACCTCTATCGTTTCTCCCGGCTCTAACACCTGCCCTCTCTTTTCCTTCTCGATAACATCCGCCGAAGAGATCAGCTTCGTCTCTTCTCCCGAGACCTTCTTCACGTCCTGCGCCGAGTAATGGTCGAAATGACCGTGACTCACCAGAACTACATCAGCTTTGTCCTCCACATCCTTCAGCTTCCACGGGTCGATATAAACCACCGACTCTTCCGTCCATATCTTAAAACTCGCATGTCCAAGCCACTGAATTTTAACACTCATTTCGTTCTCCTTCCCATCTTCTAATTGTTCCGCCCCCCACAAAATTCCCACCCCTACAAAAATAAATAACAACACTTTCACCGGTTTCATTTTTCTCTCCACGAATATTTTCACCCTTGATAATATCCCTACATTCAACCCTTTTTTTCTCGCGACTGCAAATATTAAATTACCCTTTTATTTGCTTAAAATCCGCGTTTTCACCGTATTTTTGCCCAAATGTCGATATTTTAAGCAGTTTTCTTTGACAATTCCCTTGCACCGCTGTACAATGTGTCCCTGTGCTGTAAATGTAGTCCTGACAATTAACAGGTTACCTTTTAGCAAGAAGGAGAAGAAGGGTGAGAGTAGCAGTTCTGGTGGCAATCTTACTAATTATTAACGTCAGCAGTGCCGTACCTATCGCGGTAAGCACTTTTGATTCCGGAGACGAAGGCTGGCTCGTAGTCAGTACCGAAGGATATAGTGGTTCACCCGACTGGTCGCCCACCGGTGGAAATCCAGGCGGTTATATCTCTGAAACCGATATGGATGGTGGTGGGTGGGGATTCCTCGCGCCGTCGAAATTCCAGGGCGATGCCTCTGACGCCTTCGGAAGTACCCTCACTTTCGATTTTTGCGGAGACATAATCCAGCATGAAACTGCCGGAGTAGCGCTCGCTAACTCCACCGGTATCGGCATTATTACAACTGTTCTCCTGCCGGATTATCCCGGACAGATAGCACATCGTGAAGTTGTTCTCGACAATTCACAGGTCTGGAAGGTATATAACTATTTTACTGGCGAGGAAGGCGGCCTTGCTACTAATGCACAAATACAAGACGTACTTTTGGATTTGACATATTTATTACTCGGCGCAGAATTCGCAGACGGCTACGGTGAGGATGGCGAACTCGTTGCATATGACAATATCATTCTTAACCCTGAGCCGGCCACAATAGCACTCTTCGCCCTCGGCGCCCTCTTTATCCGAAAAAGACGAAAATAAGCTGGGGCTTCTCTGGCCGTCTGAAATCTGTTGTTTGCCCTTTCGCTGCCCCTAACGCGCCTTTACCCCGGAAATATCAGATTTCCCCGAAATTACTCTCCAAAAATGGAACAGCAAGACCCTTTTGCGCATCTTATAAATTGAAAATACCCCCCCAATCAATGAAAAAGGAGTGAAAGATGCGAAATATAATACTAATCTGCGTATTTCTAATCCTCACCGGCCCCTGTTTAGCCAGAACCATCACCGTTGACGACGACGGCCCGGCAATTATATATGTTGATTCCGATGCACCGGGTCTAAATGATGGCACAAGTTGGGAGAATGCTTTTATCGATTTGCAGCAGGCATTGTCCATTGCGGAGCAGTATCTCCACATCGAAGAAATTCGTGTAGCACAGGGCATTTATACACCCACAGAGCCATTTGGTGAGCCGGAAGAAACATTCCAACTTATAAATGGAATTGCCCTTAAAGGCGGCTACGCTGGCTTTGGTGAGCCAGACCCCAATGGCAGAGATGTACAACTTTACGAAACTATCCTGTCCGGCGACCTGAATGGTAACGATATTGATCTGTTCGACCCACAGGATATCTGGTCGGAACCTACCCGGGCTGATAACTGTGAACACGTGGTCACCAGCAGTGAGTGTAACCAAACAACTGTTCTCGACGGCTTTACGATAACTGCTGGCAGAAATGGCAATATCGGTGCAGGAATGTATAACAGAGATTCTAATCCGACAGTGACAAATTGTACTTTCGCCTGGAACGGGGCAGAATGGGGCGGCGGAATGGGAAACGAAAATAGCAACCCGACGGTTATCGACTGCCTGTTCGAAAAAAACTGGGCAATCGGTGGCGGAGGTGGGATAATAAACTGGGAAAGCAGCAACCCAATACTGGTTAACTGTACCTTCAACGGCAACATCGGCTCTGGGAGTGGTGGTGGAATGTCGAACAAGCGTTACAGCAATCCGAAGCTCACCAATTGCACTTTCACAGGTAATTCGACAAACCACTATGGAGGCGGAGTGTATAATCTGGGCGGTAACCCAACAATCACCAATTGCATTTTCACTGGCAACGCAGCAGAACGCGGTGGCGCCATATGCAGCTACGGAGGCGGTACCCCAATCCTTACTAACTGCATCCTCTGGGACAATACAGCCCCATATGGACATGAAATCTACCTGCATAGCGAACAACAGCCTTCTACAATAACCGTTGGCTATAGTGATGTTCAAGGGGGAGCCGCACACGTGTATGTAGAAACCGGCTCTGAACTTAATTGGGCCGAGGGCAACATCGATACCGACCCGTGTTTTGCTTCCATCACTGATTACCACCTTATGTCAAGTTCACCGTGTATCGATGCCGGAACAAATGACCCCTGCGGTGGCCTGCCCACAACCGACAAAGACGGCACTTTTCGCCTGCTGGATGGTGACGGTGATGGCAACTCAGTGGTAGATATGGGCGCATACGAATATAATCCAAGCAGTTCTTTAATCGTGGTTTCCGCGATCAGCTTTTTCTGCGTTGAGGGCGGACCAAAGCCAGCGGCACAGACCCTACTAATACGAAACTGCGGGGCAGGGACACTCAATTGGGAAATTGTCGAGGATTGCAACTGGCTGGAAGTTATGCCGACAATTGGTTCTTCGACAGGTGAAATCGATGAGGTTGCTGTAATGCTAGACCATAATGGTTTGTCACCAGGTTATTATACTTTTGTTCTTACGGTACGCGACCCAAATGCTTCCAATAGTCCTGTAACGATTCATGTACCAGTGCGTGTGGGAGCTTTGTTGGAAGTCCCTGATGAGTATGAAACGATACAAAGTGCCATAGACGATGCTAACGACCGCGACATCATCATCGTTGCCGACGGCATCTACACTGGTGAAGGCAACAGGGACATTGACTTCAAAGGCAAAGCCATAACCGTCCGCAGTGAAAATGGTCCGGAAAACTGCATTATCGATTGTAACGGCACAAGGGATGAGCCTCATCGAGGTTTCTTTTTTCTCAACGATGAAGAGAGTGACTCTGTCTTGGATGGTTTCACAATTACCGGCGGCAACCGCAGCGTCGGCGACCGCAGCGGCGGCGCCATCCTCTGCGGAAGCAGCAGCCCAAAAATCATAAACTGCGCCATAACCGGCAACCTAGCAGACCACGGCGGCGGAATTTACTGCTGGCGCAGTAGCCCAAAAATCATAAACTGCGCCATAAGCGGCAACCTAGCAAACCACGGCAGTGGAATTTGCTGTCTCGACAGCAATCCGACAATTACAAACTGTACTATCACTGGCAATTCGGCTGAAATCGTAGGCGGGGGGATATACTGCCGCGATAGCAGCACGACAATTACAAACTGTACTATCGCTGGCAATTCGGCTAGAAACGAAGGCGGGGGGATATACTGCCGCAATAGCAGCACGACAATTACAAACTGTACTATCGCTGGCAATTCGGCTGAGGACAAAGGTGGTGGAATATACTGCCGCGATAGCAGCACGACAATTACAAACTGTACTATCACCGGCAATTCAGCTGAGGACGAAGGCGGTGGAATATACTGCCGCTATAGCAGTCCAACGATTACCAACTGCATTCTTTGGGCTAATGTGCCTGATGAAATATATATTTCCGATAGCATGCCGGTGATTACTTATACTAACATCCAGGGCGATTGGGTAGGTAAAGGCAACATCGATGCTGATCCGTGTTTTGTTGAAGCAGGCGACTGGTACCGAGATGAAAATGGAACGCCTAATTATCCCCGCGATGATTTTTGGGTCTGGACAGAAGGAGATTATCACCTCCGGGAAACTTCACCCTGTATCGACACCGGCGACCCCAACTATCTGCCAGAACCGAATGAGACGGACCTTGATGGAAACCCCCGTATTGTAAACAGCCGTGTCGACATGGGCGCCTACGAATATATACCGCCTGTAGAAGTTGAGTTAAAACTCACTCCCCAGATGCTTAACTGCGACAGCCATGGCAATTGGCTAAAGGCACATGTAATAATGCCTGAAGGAATCTATCCTGAAGATATCGACGTCAACACCCCTGCCGTAGCCGAACCGCCCGGCACAGAATCGGAATTCATCGAGGTCAATGAATATTCCGATGGCTATTTCGATGTTCAAATTTACTTCGACCGCGAGATTTTCTGCCAGGCTCTATCCGAATCCGAAGAAGGCTTACTCGAAGTTACCGTTACAGGTTCATTTATTACTGGCGGCACATTCGAGGGAACCGATACGATAAGACTGCTGGGCCGGCCCCGGCAGCATCTAATTCGCAGAGTTAGAAGCCAACGTAAAAAATAGACTCCTCCAAAACAGGAAGGGCTGGGAACACACAACTCCCAGCCCTTCTCTTTTTACATTTTGATTTGTAATTTTTATTTTTTGTCTTTCAACCTTGACAAAAAATACGCGCATAAAAAAACAGGGCTAGGCAGCGGAGGGAAAGAGGGAAAAGCGATTTAACCCAGCCCTGATGAATGCTTAAATTCTAACACATTTACTTTGCGGCAGTCAATACTAAAAATCGAAAAATTCCGCAAATTTTTTTTGTCGCCTCTGGTCTCCTAATCTAACTTTCTCAAATCACCACTTTTAATACTACTATTATAGCAGTTTTTCCCGTTTTGTAAAGACCCTGACCAAAAAAATATTATTTTTTTTAATTTTGTCAAATTTTGCATAAAATACTGTTACTTTTTACTCGCTTTTACCAAATTTTTACGAATTTTTACCGATTTTTTCGCATTTTTCCTGCGCATTTTGAGGCTGTTTTTATCATTTCACGAAACCGCCCTTACTCCAAAACCCGCCCCAAAACACCATTTTTCGTGTTTCTAATGACCTCTGCCTCAACCAGCTCACCCGCCTCATATCTCCTCGCCCCAACACTCAGTCGCACCGGAAAATACCGCTCACTCCTGCCCTCAATCTGCCCGTTCGTCTCTTCCAAAAGCACCGTAACTCTTTCTCCCACAAACTGTTGCCGAAACTCGTATCCCAGCTGCCCATCCAGTTCCCGAAGTATTTTCGACCTTTCCTTGACCACTCCAGCAGCAACTTTACCCCCCGTCTCACACGCCGCCGTCCCCCCACGAGCCGAAAAACTAAATACATGCATCTTCGAAAATCCCACCTTCTTCGCCAACTCCACCGTCTCGGCAAATTCCCCCTCACTCTCACCCGGAAATCCAACTATTATGTCCGTTGTTATCGCTGGCCGGTCAACACAACCCCTTGTAAAATCAACAGTTGTGATAAACTCCTCCGATGTGTATTGCCGCCGCATCCGACGCAAAACCGCACTTGAGCCCGACTGAAGAGACAAATGAAAGTGCGGCATTATATTGCTGTGCCTGCCAAAAACCTCCAATAGCCGCTCCGTTACATCCCCAGGTTCCAGTGAACTAAGCCTTATCCGTGCTAAACCCTCGATTTCCGCCATTTTATCCAGCAATTCCACCAATTTGTCCACCTGTCCCGATGCCCACTTCTTGCGCCTTACGCTTTCCTGCCCATATGCCCCCAAAAATATTCCCGTCAGCACAATCTCCTTATGCCCAGATGCCACAAGCACTTGCGCCTCTTTAATTACGTCAGCTACCGCCTTGCTGCGAACATCAGGCCGGGTTTTAGGTATTATACAGTAGCTGCAATGGCCGTCGCAGCCATCCTGAATCTTTAAAAATGCACGGGTTTGACCTTTGAAATTACTGATGTGACCCAGCCCGAAAAATGCAACTGAGGCGTTTTTAAGCTTGATTTTCGAACCGTTTTTTGCTTTAATAGTAGTATTACGCCTCGGTTGGAGGTTTTGGGATTGTGGGGCGGCATTGTCGGTGGCTATTTGAAACAAGGTAGTCGCAAGGTCGTCATTGTGCCTTATTATGTGAACATTTTTACCCAAATGGTTTAATTCGCCGATTTGTACTTTAGGCAGACAGCCGCAAACGGCTACTGCAGACGCCGGATTTAGTTTCCGGGCTCTGCGAATATTTTGACGGCTTTTAGATGAGGCCGTATGAGTAACACAGCAGGTGTTAATTATAGCCAGGTCGGGCCCGTTGGTCATTTCGACCTGGCCAAGCCCGACGTGCTCGAGAAATTCTCGAATCTGCTGGCTCTCATACTGGTTGACTTTACAGCCAAGGGTATTTATGGAAAAGGTCTTCATAATATGATATAATTTATAGTTGTTGAGGCTGACTTACAAGATTATTCAAATCAGGTAAAAGTCATAATCGAAAGGCTTAATTATGGCGACAGAATCCGGTTCCGTATGGGCGGTAGATATTGGAAATAATTCTTTAAAGGCACTGCACTTAAGGAGTGCCGAGGGGGTTATTGAGGTCATCGGCTTTGACAACATCCGTCACAGTAAAATCCTAAACAGCGCAGGCGTAAAACCTGCTGAAAGAGATGAGCTGATTGCGATAAGCTTACGTCAGTTCACCAAGCAAAACAATATCAGCAAGGAAGCTCTTGCCATCTCTGTCCCCAGCCAGAACAGTTTCGCGAGATTTGTGACACTGCCTCCTTTCGACCTAAAACGAACACCGCTTACCAAGCTGGTAAAAATGGAAGCTGAGCAGCAGATTCCTTTCGATATTGATGATGTGCAGTGGGACTGGCAGTTAATGTCGGAAGAGGGTAGTGCTGACATCAAGGTGGGCATCTTTGCAATTAAGGATGAGGTGGTTACTTCGGTCCTTGAGTATTTCGGCGGGGAAAACCTGGCGGTCAGCTATGTTCAGATGGCACCGATGGCTCTGTATAACTACGCGTTGTTCGACCATGAAGATTTGTTAAAATCTGAGAGCAAGGCGGTAGTTGTTCTGGACATTGGCGCCGAAAATACCGATTTGGTTGTTTGCACCCCCACGACAGTGTGGCAAAGATGTGTTGCGATGGGCGGCAATGCGTTTACCAGGGCGATAGCCGAGACATTCAAGCTCAATTTTGAAAAGGCCGAGAAGCTCAAACGCACTGCACCGATGAGCAAATATGCACGACAGGTGTTCCAGGCCATGAGGCCCGTTTTCACCGACCTGGCCTCTGAAATACAGCGTTCACTCGGTTTTTACAGCAGTTCCAATCCCAATACCAAGTTGACCAAGATTATTGCCACCGGCGGCGGAACGAAGATGCGAGGCCTGCTGAAATATCTGCAGCAGACACTACAGATACCCGTAGAAAGACCTGATGCATTCAGGAGACTTGCGATGAGCCCAGATGTCTCAGCAGCGAAATTCCACGAGAGTGTATGCGATTTTGGTGTAGTTTATGGGCTTGCTTTGCAGGGGTTAGGGCTTGCGAAGGTTGAGAGCAACCTGCTGCCTCGCAGTATTGCCAAGTCGATGGTTTGGGCGAGCAAGGCGAAGTGGTTTATCAGTGCCGCCTGTATGTTACTTCTGGTTTCACTCATGTGTTTTGGCAGAACTGGTTTTGATAGAGTCAGATACAACAACAGCAATCAGGCCCGGCAAAGGGTCAACAGTGTCATCAGCGATGCCAGACAGGCCAAGAGCAAACTCGATTCCGAAAAGGGCAAGGCCGGTAAGTCCGAAGCGGTGATACAAAAATCTCTCGAGCCATTCGAGTATCGGGACATAGTACCCCTGATGCATGAGATTATATTCTCAGTTCTGCCGAATGAGAAAAATAATCCCGAGCAGGCGGAGCTTTACCAGGCCTTTGCTGGCGGTGATGTTGAAAAAGTCCTGCAGATTCCCCGCAAGGAAAGAAAACAAATCTTTATTACAAATATGTCTGTTTTCTTTGCCGAAGATGTCGGTTATGCGCAATTTGGCAGCGCCGAATTCCGAGTGGGCGGCGGCAAGAAGAAGAAAACTTCCCCTGGTATGATGGGTATGCCCCCTGGTATGATGGGTATGCCTTTTGGTATGCCAGGTATGCCTGGTATGCCCGGAGGAGCCAAATTTGCCATGAAGAAGGTCGTCAAAAAGGACGAGGAGGGCAAGACCGTGAAAGATGAAGAGGGGTCTGGATTTGTTGTAAGTATTGCTGGGTATAGTCCTTATGGGGATATAGGTGAGCTGCTGGATCCGGCCGGTGTCGGGGACGACAAGGATAAGTGGGGTATTGTCACTCGGCTGATGAATCTGGATGAAATATTCGACGGCAACAGCCCATTTAAGCTGTACAAAAAGGCTGATGTTGAACACTTCACGCTGGAGACCGGCGAAGTCGATTGGGATTCAGATATGCCTAGCGGCATAGGCGTTGAAGATATAATGGAAAACAATGCCGGAAAGGACATGTCCAGTGGCGACGAGGATCAGGTTTTGATTGACCCCTTGACCAAAGAAATTATTAGCAAGGTTCCCGTGTTGGATGAGCACGGGATAAGGAAAATGGACAGGTCGGGGGTTGTTTATGAAGTGAATGACTACTGGTTTATATTGGACCTTAAATTCGTTTGGAAAGACGCGCCGGTGGAAGAGAAAAGCGAGGATGATGACTGGTAATTATAGGGTTATTTAGTGTGTTGTAGAAAGGCTTTGTGCTGTAATGTGCCGGTAAAATCAAAGCATGCCGGACTCGATAAAAAGAACATAGATATGGGTTAGTGGATCAAAATGAACATTACAGGTTTTAAAGAGATTTTGCAGAAACTGAGCATTCTTAAGAATTACTCATGGCTCGTACTTCCAGTTGCGATAGCATTGGTTAGTGTGTTGCTTTTCATACCTACAGAACTGATGAGCGGCAGTCTTAGGAAGCAGGTAGAAAGCAAAAGTGTTTCTGGTGGTAAAACAGTTCAGTCCCTTAGTAAAGGTACAGTCGTTCGCGACCAGTGGCAGGTTGAGCAGGAGTTTCAGGAGGCTTATAAAGCCGATGCTGACAAGACCGCTCTTTTAATGTTGCAAAGCTGCCAGAGACCTTTGCTGAATTATAAAATGTTTCCCGAACCTACGGACAAATCTACGCTGGTTTTCGAAATGTTCGGCAAGCAGTTTCGGGAAGGTATGGAAGGGATGCTTACTCGCATAAGGGTAACTGATTGTCCCACGGATGCCGAGTTGAAAAGTAGTTTACAACGCTCTGGTGTATCAGGCATTCGTCGCAGCATGGGCTGGGGGATGGGGGCATTTCCGGGAATGAGCGAGGTTGACGCGACGATAACCGAGGTCCTTTGCAATGACAAAGCCAAATCTGCTTCAGTTTATGTTAACCCTGTTGATTTGAGTGGGTACGAATTCTGGAAAGAATATGAATATGCGGGGATGGATGAGTCGCTCGAGGATTGCTGGTACGGGCAACTGGGTTATTGGATTATCGCAGATGTTATTGATACGGTTGAAGCCATGAATGCCGGGTCATCGACTGTTTTCACCTCGCCTGTGAAGCGGATTCTTGATGTTAGTTTTTCCCAGGAAAGGCGAACCCTTGGGCGGAGAAGCGGAGTCGGCAGGAGGCCGCATTATGTTATTTCCTTTGAAGATGAGCTCAGTGCGCCTTCCACGCAGAGGCGCTCGGATGGCGAAATTGATATTATCCATTTTAATGTTTCGGTTGTGGTAAGTTCTCAAGCGGTTTTACCTTTTATGAAAGAGCTATGTAGTGCTAAGACACATAAGTTCAAAGGCTTTTCAGGCAAGGAACCGGAGCAGGAATTTAAACATAATCAAATCACTGTTTTGGAAACCAGCATCAGGTCGATAAACATGACAGACGAGAATCACAGCCTCTATCGCTATGGTGAGGATGCTGTGGTCGACCTGGAGATGGTTTGTGAGTATTTGTTGCTCAGAAAGAGCTATGAAGAGATAAAACCCGAAACGGTCAAGACGCTATTGGTGGATGATTTCACAGGGTAAACGGTAGAATGGTAAAGCAGAGCATTCGGAGTTTCTGCGTGTTGGTTTGAAGGGAATATAATAGTTTTATTTATATATTCAGAACGGGGATGCTTAAATGATTGAAAAAGGCGGTAGCTTTTTAGAGTTATTCGAAAAACATGTTGAAAAACTGGTTTTGGTCATTGTTGGGATTGTTTGTTTATGGCTTTTGATTACCCGTGTTGTTATCAGTCCCAGTTGTGTCGAATATGACAATCAAAAGCTTCGTCCCGGAGAGATTGATGATTATATAGTCACCCAGGCCGAGGATTTGCAGAACAAACTGAATCGTTCCCCCGAACCCATGGAGCCTTATGTGCCCAAGGCCGGTGGACTTATTGCTAAGATTGACTCGGCGATAGATAACATTAATGTCGATTTAACACTTCCGATTCCGCCGCATGTTACCACAGTAAAAGCTGGCAAGGGTAAATATCGCATTCCTGTGATTGGTGAAGTCAACGATGTTGATGTTGAGCATATCAGAACAGTGGCTTATGTACCTACAGAGATCGTTAATGAGGAAACCCCTTACCAAAGAGCCGAAAATGAGCCAAATGATATTGATTTTGTGACAGTGCAGGCGAAGCTTGATGTTGCTGGGTTATATCAGCGATTTTACGAAAGTTTTGCCGGGGATAATGTAAAGCAGGAATGGCAGGACCCGTGCCTTGCGACTCCTGTTTTCGCATCGGTTCAGATGCAAAGGCAGGAATTGCTTGCTGATGGCACATGGAGCGACTGGCATATTGTTCCGAGAACTCAGATAGACCATCGTAAAAGAATGTTTTCAGTAGCAGAAGATGTAAGAAGTCTGCCGCCTGGCGGCATAAAAGTGCCGCTGATTCAGTTTGCTGACAGTACGGTGTTGAAGGATTTATTACAGCCGGAGGCCTATAAAATAGCATCTGCCAAAGAGGATTGGTTCCCGCCTTCATTACACCGGGATTTTGTAAAGTACCAAAGAGATATTGATACACAAGAAAAGAGAGAGGCTCAGAAGGCCAAGAAAGAAGAAAGGGAACGCGAGGAGGAGAGTTCGGACCGGCGCAAGCGGACACCAAAGCCAAGAGGAACCACTGCCGGTGGCATGCCTCCGGGTATGGGTGGTATGGGAATGCCCATGGGCATGGGCGGTGGTAGCCCTATGGGAGGTGGTGGCGGCCCCTTTGGTGGCGGTGGCGGGATGATGCCTATGCCTACCGTTAAGAAATCTACCAGAAGAAGTCGCGTTAGTCGCGAGGCCGAAAAAGAACGGTCGGAAAAAGCCAAAAAGGAGCCTTCAAAGACGATAAATGACCTCCTTAAAGAACTTGATGAGCTTTTAATTAAGAAGGATATGGAATTCGACAAGATGGATGAACCCTTGATGTTCTGGGCACATGATGATACCGTTGGGCCGGGAAAGAGCTACCGATACAGAGTACGGCTGGGTGTTTTCAATCCTATAGCAGGAACAAATCAGTTCTATGAGCAGGATAAGGCATTCAATAACCAGGTTATTTTGTGGAGTAATTTCTCTGATGTTACTAAACCTGTCGAAATTCCTGAAAAATTATATTTCTTCCCGCGTGATATACAGGAGGCTCAGAACGCTGTTAAGGTAGTGGTAAGTCGGTACGCACTGGGATATTGGTACAGCCAGGAATTTACAGTCAAAAAGGGCGATGTTATAGGCAACGTTGTTGAGTACGATAAGACCAAGGAGGAAGAAGAAAATGTAACGGTGCCTGAGAATATTGATTACAGCACCGGAGTGGTTTTAGTGGACATTATTCCTGTAAATGATTGGTCGGGCGGCAGTAATCTGCGTGCCAGATATTATCATGATATGATTTATACCCTTGACGGAACTGCTATGGAGCATGTGCCTATTAAGACCAAGTACTGGGCCGATGGCTTGCTTGCAAGGTTTTCTGAAATCAAGAGACTGGAAAAGGAAACCAAGCTGGCTTTCCGGCCGTTTGGTACAAGGCCTGGCATGCGGCAGCCTGGTACGATGCCCCCGGGGATGCAGGGAATGCCTCCGGGCATGATGGGTATGCCGCCGGGTATGGGTATGCCGCCGGGGATGGGTATGCCGCCTTTTGGTTACTAAGGCTATGGCCTGAATTATCTTAAATAATCGATTGTAGACAGCGCAGTTGCAGTTCCGATTCAAGCAATGAGACCTGCTGCTCGCAGTCGATTGTTATCTCAAGTTCGTCCTGCGGTATCAAATCCATAAAATTGTCACTGAATTTAACTTTGACAGGGGCGCTGATTTGCACATCTTTTGCAATTGCGTTTGATTTTAGTTTGAGCTTCCACTGTTTGTTGGTTACTTGTTCAAGGCTCTTGGTTATTTGCGGTTCCGGCCAGTCGATATATTTATCGGGCAGGTAAAAGAACAAATTCTGAGCGATTTTAGCACCGTCTTTATCAAGCGCGATATGTAACACGGAGTTCTCCGGATTATTCGGGGAGATAAGTCCCCTGGGCAGTTTTGGTGCTGTTGAAACGCTCAACGGCGCAATAGCAATCGGAAACGAAACACGGTCCAGAATATTTCCGAACAGGTCAATCAACTGGCAGTTTAACGTGGCGGTTACCGGGTGCGGACTGTCGTTTATTGCAACAACATTAAATGGCTCGGGGTTTGGCTGAAGATTGTTTTGGGCTTTCGTCGCGGCGGATACGACCGTAATCAGAAGGTCTGAAAAAAAGCGTTTTGCGTAGTAATAAAGTGCCTTTGGTCCCCGGGTATAGTCGATTGCCGACCAGCTTATCGCGGGACAGCAGTCGTTGAACTGCCAAAATAGTACGCCGCTGTTTCTGGATTTATGTGCCCTTAGATGTTCGACATATGTTTTTACGCCGCGGGCCTGTGTGATTTGTGACAGGTAAACAAGCTCTTCGATGTTTTTGACTGGGCCGAATAAATCACCAATATAGCGGTATATGCGGCTGTTACCGTCTAATTGATAGTTGTGTTTCTCAAGCCAATAGCTGGCGATATGTAGTTTTTCTGCGGGACAAAAGCTTTTGATGGTTTCAATAGAAGGAAGTGACTGCAGCCCGAATTCAGTAACGAATGGTGGAACATCTTCAGGCCGGCAGAGGTACTTTCGAACCGGTTGATAGCGAGACCAGATTTCCCATTGGTGTTTTGTCAGCGTCCGGTCGGACTTGAAAGTCTCTTTTGTTCCAAGTGGTGTTGTTGGTATATAGTCTTTGTCAGGGTCGAGCTCAGCGACAAGCTGCGGCAAAAGCCGATGGTAAATTGCTTTGCCGTAGAACTTCTTGCTTTTCCCGAGCATGCCGATACTGTGTAACCAGTCAATCTCATTATTGCCGCACCACAAAACCAGACATGGATGATTACGCAACCGTTTGATAATGGCCGTTGCCTCGATTTTCACTTCTTTGGCAAACCACTTACGGTCGGGATAGTAGGCGCAGGCGAACATAAAGTCCTGCCATACCATTATACCAAGCTCATCGCAAAGCTCATAAAATTCGTCTGCTTCATAATAACCGCCGCCCCAGATGCGAAGCATGTTCATATTTGCTGCAGCCGCCGCCTGCAAAAGTTCTTGATAATCATTGCTGCGCACAGAACCGGCAAATATCCAAGCGGGTATCCAGTTTGCGCCTTTGGCGTAAACCGCCTGACCGTTTATCTCAAACTGAAACTTTTCGCTTCCTGTCTTTCTTGAATGGTTCAGTTTGACGGTTCTTATTCCGAAACTTTTCTTTCTTTGGTCTATAATCTGCCCGTCACTGGACAGTTGAACGTCGAGTTGATAAAGAGACTGTTCGCCGTAGCCGAGCGGCCACCAAAGAAAAGGTTTTTTGATATGTATCACCGTGGAATGGGAATGTTCGCCTGGATTAAATGTTAACTCATGGCTTATTTTTTGCTCACCGCTTGACAGGTCAAGCCGACAGTCGAATTTCGCTTCTGATAGAGCATCCAACTCGACCGCGATTCTGACATCTGCGAATTCTTCGTTACAATCGATGGTTCGGATGTGTAAATCAGCAAGCTTGGCTTTTTCAACGCCCTCAAGCCGAACAGGACGCCAGATTCCACATCCGGGCAAGGCAGGACACCAGTCCCAGCCGAATTGATACTGTGCCTTTCTTATATATACACGCTCCGCATGTCCAAGCAATGATTCGAAACTGGTGTATCTGTTCATCAGCTTTTTGGCATATTTGGCGGGTGGGTCAAACTTCACCAGCAGCGTGTTGTTGCGCGGCTTTAATAATTCTGTTACATCGAATCGAAACGGTATGAACATGTTGTTTGTTTTGGCCACAAGTTTGTCGTTAAGCCAGATACTCGCTATTGTGTCAAGCCCTTCAAAAACCAGCTCGACCCTGCTGCAGTTGAGCAATTCACCCGGTGCGTCGAAGATTTTTCTGTATATCCATGGTTTTTCACTGACCCATGCGAAATTTTCAGGATAGGCCTTGATTTGGCTGGACTCAATTTGCCCGGTTTCTATAAGGCTGGTGAAAATCGAGCACGGGACATTAGTCTGTTGCCAATCGGCCGAATCCAGGTCCCGCATGCGTCGTGCAGAAGGCGGGTATTGCTTAAATTGCCATGCTCCTGTAAGGTCCAAAGCCGCCTTGGGCATATTAATGTCTCCTGCCGGTTAAAAAGTTGCCGCTGATTATATTTGTTTCACGGCGGTTGACCTACAACAAAATTCTGTTTGTTTTTTCTGTGGAGGTGGATTTTTGTAACCTTTTGTTAATTCTAAAGATATGTATTTTATTCAAAAATAGCTGAAAATTTCATTAAAAACTTCCTTGACGCTTAAAGATTAAAGTGGTATTTGAATTATCAGTCATTTGTAATTCTCGCTTTTACAAATGGAGGGAGCTTTAAATCGTGGTGGGAGCTTCGGTCGCAGACGGAAGAAATCTGAGACGGTAGGCGTGGAGACCAGGGAGGAGAAAAGGAGTTTCGAGGCGAACTTTGCATTTCTTAAATTAAATTTATTAAAGTTACAGTAGTCGTTTTATTCCCGGTTTAACAGCTTAATTGGATTTTCAGCGAAAGGAGGTAAGTCAAGCTGTAAGTTCGTTTTAGTTAGCAAAGAGTTAAGGAAAACATTTTAATATCTTGGTTTTTAGGGAGAAAAATTATGTGCAGGAAATCATTTCTTTTAGCATCTTTTTTTATAGTGTTTGTTTTGGCTGCTGTTGCGCCGGCTACGGACTACTATGTAAGTCCCTCGGGCAATGACGCAAACTCAGGCACTTCACCGTCAGAGGCTTGGGAGACACTTACAAACGTGAATACCACGACTTTTGTGGCTGGTGACAGTATTTCTTTTGAAGGCGGCCAGACGTTCTACGGCAGTATGCTCTTTGACTCGGCTGACGGGGGAACATCGACAAGTCCGGTAGCGGTAAGTTCATACGGCACCGGCAGGGCGACTATCGATTCGGCCGATGCCAATGGTCTTTACGCATACAACTGCGCAGGTTTTGAGATAACGAATCTCAACTTTATAGGTTCCGGCGGAAGCGACGCGAACGGCGCAAACGGAATTTTGTTTATCAACGACTTGGACAATGGTGTTAAGCTTGACTACGTCTACATCGATAATTTGGAGATAAGCAATTATTTCGAAAGGGGAATCTATTTCCTCGGACCCGACCCCAGTGCCAGTGGATACAGCAACGTTACCATCACCAACTGCGAGGTTCACGACTGTGGCAATATCGGTATTAATTCCGACGGGCCGTATCCCTTCACCACGTGGGCGCATGAGAATTTCTATGTTGCCGACTGTTTGGTGTACAACATTTCCGGTATTCCCGGCAGACAGCCACACTCCGGTAACGGTATTGTGCTGTCGAATGTCGATGTGGCAACCATTGAGTTCTGCGAGGCCTATAACAACGGATGGCTTTGCGATGCCGACGGTGGCGGACCGCTGGGTATCTGGGCGTGGGAGTGCAACGACCTTGCAATTCAATACTGTGAGTCACACCATACTAAAACCTCCGGTGGAGACGGCGGAGGGTTCGACCTCGATGGCGGATGTATCAATTCGGTTATGCAGTACAACTATTCGCATGACAACGAAGGATGCAGCTATCTGATTTGCCACTTCGGTGGTGCATCGCAATACAAAAACAACGTTTGCCGCTACAACATCGGCGAAAACGACTGCACAGGCTCAAGAGACCCGATGGGTGCTATTCATTTCTGGTCGGGGGTCGACCCGCTCGGACTGCAGAATACTCATGTCTACAACAATACGATTTATCTTGGCCCCAACTCCATAGGAAAAGGCATTTTCGTCATGAGTGAGGACATCAACGGCCTGTATATCCGCAACAATATATTCGTTACCACAGGCGGACTGACAATGGTCGAGGTTTTTGGCAAAGCCACCGACAAGGTCACTTTCCAGGGTAACTGCTATTGGTCAAGCGGCGATGATTTCATAATCAACTGGGGTAAGAACAAGACTTATACCAGCCTGGACGCCTGGCGCTCGGCAACCGGTCAGGAAATGGTCGGAAGTACACCGGTTGGTTTCCAGGTTGACCCGCTGTTGACTGATGCCGGCGGCGGAGGAACGATAGGTGACCCCTGTCTTCTTGAAACCCTTGAAGCTTACAAATTAACTGGCGCCTCACCGCTGATTGATGGGGGTCTTGACCTTGAAGTTGAGTTTGGTACCGATGTTGGAATTAGGGATTATTACGGGACAGCTATTCCCAATCCCGCTGCTGGTGCGTTTGATGTCGGTGCCCACGAGTACGACCAGAACACACCTGCCGATACCACACCACCAACACCAGACCCGATGACATGGGCTACAGTACCGTATGCGACCGGGGAAAGTTCGATATCAATGACTGCGACAACCGCTACCGATGAGAGTGGCGTACAGTATTACTTTGAGTGTGTATTGGGTGGCGGTAATGACAGCGGGTGGCAGGACAGCACGACATACTTGGATACGGGCCTGACGCCGAGCACACAGTACAGCTACAGGGTGCAGGCACGCGACAAGAGCTTGAACCAGAATACAACTGCCTGGTCCACTACCGAGTATGCGACAACAGATCCTCCGGATACGACGCCACCGAGTCCGGACCCGATGACGTGGGCGGTTGTTCCATATGCAATTGACAACCAGAATATATCGATGACCGCTACTACAGCTACTGATGACAGTGGCGTGGAATATTACTTCGAGTGTGTCTTTGGTGGTGGTAATGACAGCGAATGGCAGGACAACCCCCTTTATACCGACACGGGACTTACAGTTGGCACACAATACAGCTATAGGGTTCAGGCCCGTGATAAGAGCGCCAACCAGAACACGACCGGCTTCTCCAGCACCGAGTCGGCTACGACAGATGGCGGAGCCCTACCGTGGTACGATGGTTTTGAAAGTGGCGACTTTATCGAGGGCGGCTGGACGGTTTTCAGCGGCGATGCCAGTGTCTCAAGTACCAGCTATACGGGTGAGTACGGAGCCAAACTCATTAAAACAACGTGGATAGAAAAACCCATCAGTACCGAAGGATTCACCCAGATTCATGTTAAGTACGCGAGGAAGCAGAACAGCGGTATGGATCCGGAACAGGGCGAATACCTCTTTGTTGAGTGGTTTGATGGGACCGACTGGTATGAGATTGAGAGAATGCAGGATTTATCGTGGGTCTATAAAGATTTTCTGCTTGACTCGGGTGCCGATAACAATCCCAACTTCAAGCTTAGGTTCCGCACAAATTGTGACAGGGTTCCCGAAGTCGGTTTTGTTGATGATGTCGAGATAATTGGTACTTCTCAATAATTGCATGGATGGACCGGGTTTATTAGGCCTGGGAAAAAATGGTTTCTTTAGGTGTGGTGGTCAGGGACGACCGCCATGCCTTTGAGTTGAAAAAACTTTTGTGTGGAGCTAAGCTTAAAAAACCAATAGTTCAATGTGCAAAATGGTAAAATTTTTTACAGAATTCAGTATTTACATAAACCAAAGATAGCATATAATCGTAAGACCTTTGTATTTTATATTGTGCAGGGGACATCTGTTCTAAAATGTTTTTCGGGGGGGACCGCTGCACGCAGCAACAGAGATGAGAGGGAGAGAGAAGGGAGGAAAAAGGAAAAGAGACTTTTTCAAATCGTGATGTCATTTTTAACTTTTCTGCTGTTGAGGATTTTATGGTTTTTATGCTGGTTTGTTAAAGGGATTTTAACGATTTTTTTGTAAGGAGACTTGTTATGTCAAATTATTTCAAATTGTTATTGGTCGCTTGTGTAGTGGGTTTCGGGGCATTTTCGGCTCCACTTGCTGCGACGACGTATTATGTCGACAGTGACACCGGCAACGACGCTAACAGCGGCACATCGCCCGAACAGGCGTGGGCGAGTCTTTCCAAAGTCAACGGGACGGTTTTAGGCGCCGGTGACATGGTGCTTTTCAAGGCTGACACACGCTACATCGGCCAGTTAAAACCACAGGGCTCCGGAACACCGGAAAGTCCCATCATCATCGACATGTACGGTCATGGCTACAGGCCGCGTATCGACGCAGATGGTCTGTTCCTCAACGCCGTCCACATTTATAATGTCGAATGCTATGAAATAAGCAATCTCGAGGTAACAAACCTCGCCCCCCAGCGAATGCTCAATCAGGCAGGTGTAAGAATCACCGCAGACGACTGCGGCGAAATCAGGCATATCCACCTGAAAAATCTCTTTGTCCACGATGTAAACGGCGACCTTGTAAAAGCAAAATCAGAAGGTCACGGTATAACATTCGAGGCCGTCAAAGACTCCGGAAACACCCTGTCATGGTTCGATGACCTCTTGATTGAGGATTGCCACGTCCTGAGAACCGACCGAAACGGAATCTGCGGCAGAACGGAATGGAACAACCGCGACATCTCATACCATCTGTTCACTAATGTCGTTGTAAGAGGCAATCTGGTGGAAGATGTAGGCGGCGATGGAATCAAAATGTGGGGCACCGACCATGGACTGTGTGAATACAATATCGTACGCAACGGACGCCAGCGATGCGCCGATGCCGCAGCCGGTATTTGGCCATACACTGCCGATGATACCGTAATCCAGTTTAATGAAGTCTCCGGAATGAAAGGAACAACCGACGGCCAAGGATTTGATTGCGACTACAACGGATATAGAAACATCATCCAGTACAACTACAGTCACGATAACGAAGGCGGCTTCTCGCTGATATGCGGCCCTGAAATAAAAAAGGGCAACGTAGGCAATTGGGATAGCGTCATCCGATACAATGTCAGTGAGAATGACCATTGCCGAATCTTCCATATCTCAGGCGAAAGCCCCCAGAATACCATGATTTATAACAACATCATCTATGTCGGACCCGACGACAACATACCACTGATTATGTTCGACAACTGGGGCGGAGAATATCCAACAAACACCCAGTTCTACAACAACATCTTTTATGTCGACGGCTCGGTCACTTACGAAAATATGGAAATGGCCAACGGCTACACCTTCGAGGGCAATGTCTTCTATGGCAACCATATCGACCCGCCCTACGACCCGTGCGCAATTACATCTGACCCCATGCTTGTAAATCCGGGCCAGGCACCCGCAGGGATGTATTCGCTCGATGACTATTATAAGCTCGACCCTAATTCACCCTGTATCGATTCAGGAGTCCTCGTCGCTGATAATGGAGGCATGGACCGCTGGGGAAATCCGGTTCCAACCGATATTACCGACCGTGGTGTCCACGAATTTCAGGATGTTGAACCCGACACAAATGCCCCGACACCCGACCCGACATGGGCAAAACAGCCCTATGCGACCCGGGATTCTGCGGTGGCAATGGCCGCTACAATGCCCTATGACCCGAGCGGCGTACAGTATTACTTCGCCTGCACCGCCGGCGGAGGCCATGACAGCGGCTGGCAGAATAGCCCCATTTACGAAGATACTTCCCTCGTACCCGATTCCGAATATACCTATACGGTAAAGGCACGCGACAAAAGCTCGAACAACAACG
>Ga0307379_10000713_pt1 | contig 54522 bp, 44 predicted proteins | sample UN2MG_FD_202237 | JGI IMG/M metagenome (GOLD analysis project Ga0307379, IMG submission 202237) | Soil microbial communities from Risofladan, Vaasa, Finland - UN-2 | ecosystem: Environmental > Terrestrial > Soil > Coastal area > Acid sulfate soil | place: Finland: Risofladan, Vaasa | collected... | reverse complement strand
TTTTTAAGCAGACGTTCAACAACGGTTGTTGCCTTGCGGACGGTTTCAATCCGTTCAGGTGTTGCTTCGCCTATTACGCGGGCCGACAATGCCGGCCCGGGGAATGGTATCCGATCGAATACTTCAGACGGAAGTCCAAGTGCCTGTCCGGTTTTCCTGACACCCTCCTTGCGAAGCTGTATAAGCGGCTCAATGATTCTGTATCCGAAAGCTGCCTGCGGATCAATACCAAGCTGCTCAAATACATTGTGCTGACGCTTGATGCCTGCTACCGTTTCGTCCACATCGGTAAGAATGGTTCCCTGGAGAAGGAATTTCGCGCCGCTTTCCTTCACCAATTTCCCGAATACATTCTTATAGAAAGTCTGGGTGATGGCCTCACGCTTTTCCTCGGGATCTGTTATCCCTTTAAGTGCAGAAAAAAACTCATCCCTGGCATCCACGACCGTCACTTCCACACCGAACTTCTTGAAAAACCCTGCTACCTGCGCAGGTTCTCCTTCTCTCATAATCCCGTTGTCAATGAACACGGTTTTAAGATTCTTCCCAAGCGCCTGGTGTCCAAGCATGGTGACAACCGATGAATCAACTCCTCCCGAAAGAGCATTAATGGCTGTTCCGCTTCCTACAGTGTTCTTTATTTCATTTACCTTCTCAATTATGAATTGCGAAGTATTCAATTCCTGTAAAGTGATTTCCTTAATCATTTGATAATATGGGTTTTAGATGTTTGTTTATCAATTCAGGTAACAGATAAGTATGATTCCAAAGATATGATTTCAGATGCTATTCAGGTCATTTCAGGGGAAAAAATAGATCATTTCCGGTTCGATCATCCATTTTTACCATTCAGGACCCAGTTTCAACGGTTCTGCATTTTAAATTTCGCCGGCGATGGATCATGATTTAATTTTGAATCAGAATTAATATTAAACATAAAAACCAAAAATCATGAAAAAGAATCTTATTTCAGCAATTGCAGTACTGATGTTGATGACAGGTTTCATTTTTACCTCAACAACATACGGTCAAAGTGAAAAAAGTGTGGTAAATAAATATATGAAAGAATTACCTCACGGCAGACCTGACTTTAGTGGCGGACCTCAGAAGTACAGAATGACGGCTATTTACACAAACAGGGATCTTTACGGCAATTTTACAGGAAAAATGAAGATCTCCGGGGATTATACCTGTGGACTTGAAAACGGTATGGCATCCTGGAATAATGTCTCAATTTCGAATTCCAGCGATTTTCGCGGACCCTTCCCTGAAGGTGTAAAACAGGAGTATATGGAAAATTTTAAGTATGTTCCCTCTCCTGATATGATAAAGGAAGAAGCATTCAGGAATTTTCCTGTCAATCCGGAAAATGTATATTCACGGAACCTCATTTGGGATATGTACTCAATTGAGATCTTCGCATGGAACTATCTTGATTCCCTGAAACTGAACCAACCGTACATTGTACCGGACATCTCAGGCCAGTTTGACATGGCTGAGATCGGCAAGTACTATCACAACAGGATACTGGTCACCTGGAAAGGTATCACTGAAACTAACGGAAGTTTGTGTGCAGTAATTGATTTCACAGCCGATGACAACCTTGTGGAAATTAATATGCCAATGGTTAAAACAAAAGGAACCGAACAGTACTGGGGAACCGTTCTGGTATCGCTCACCACCAGAAATATAGAATATGCCGTGATGTATGGCGGAAACATACAGGAGATAGAGGTGAGCGGGATGAGCGACAAATTCCTGGTTAAAACAATAAGGGACCTTCAAGTTAACAGAATTAATTAAGGATAGCTTAACTTTACAATTATGAATCTTGATTTTGTAAAAAAAGGACTTATAATCAGCAGCTGGAAATTTCACCTCGGAGTCTTCATCTTCAGTTTAATTATTACAGTTACTTATTCTGTTATCAGGTTGGATGTGATGAAACCGTCTGACAGGATCGATCTGCTGATTCTGCTGTTTATTCAACTGGAGCTGTTTTTCATGGTGGCCTTAAGGATCTTTGGAGAGATTAAAACAGGTACCGACAGAAGGGAGATCACCAGAACCCTGCTTCTAAAGTTTGTCCTTTTCATGGCTTTGTGTTTTCTGATTTCACTAATTGTGAATATAATTTTTATTTTGGCCTCAAGTACGATCCGGGAGCTTGATCCGAATGCATCATTAACTCTGTTTTTCGAAAAGAACTTCAAGGAGTGGATGAAACAAACCATAGGAGGATTGATGTTCGGAGCAGCGGTTTTTATTTTCATCCAATGGCAGGATGCCCTGAAAAGAGAGCAGAAGCTACGTGAGGAAAATCTCATTTTTCAGAATGAGACACTTAAAAACCAGGTTAATCCTCATTTCCTTTTTAACAGCCTCAATACACTTTCTTCGCTTATTGCAAGCAATCCTGAAGCAGCTGACAGATTTATTGCCAGGCTTGCTTCAATGTACAGGTATATACTTGAAAACAGCCAGAAAGATAAAATTTCACTTCTAGCTGAACTCGATTATATAAAAAATTACTATGATCTTCATAAAATAAGAGATGAAGAAAAAATAATTCTGACAATTATTTCTCCTGACAGTGACAAATTTGAAATTCTTCCTGTATCTCTGCAGATCCTGATTGAGAATGCAATAAAGCACAATAAGGCAACCAGGGAAAGTCCTTTGTCGATTGAAGTATTTATAGATGACCACTATGTTGTTGTCAGGAACAATCTTCAAAAAATGGCTATGCAGCTTAAATCAACAGGAATAGGACTTAGAAATCTTACGGAGCGTTTAAAGCTGATTACCGGGAAGTCTCTTATTGTTGAAGAGACAAAAGAATATTTTATTGCTAAAGTACCTTTATTGTAATGAATATACTGATTATAGAGAATGAAACACCTGCTGCCGACAAGCTGATAGGTATTCTTGGGAAAATTGACAAATCAATAACAGTTTTGGGTGTTTGCGAAACTGTCGAGGAGACAATAAACCGCCTGCAGCAAAACCCGCAGCCTGATCTTATCCTTATGGATATTCAGCTCGATGATGGTCTTTGTTTCGAGATTTTTGAAACCATCACCGTTGAGATCCCGGTGATCTTTACCACAGCATACGATGAGTACATGCTTAAAGCGTTTAAAGTCAACAGTGTTGATTATCTGCTTAAACCGGTCGATGAAGAGCAACTGAAACTGGCCCTGGGGAAATTTAAAAAGCATTATTACATTGACAGTGATCCGTTTAAAAGGGATTTTAAACAGCTTCTGTATGAATTCAGAAATCAGTATAAATCAAGATTTCTTGTTAAGATCGGGGAAAAATTCAGGTCGGTCCCGGTCTCAGAAATAAGCCATTTCTATATTCTGGAACGCAATGTATTCCTGAGTGATTCCCAGGGCAAGGACTATGGCGTTGATTATTCCCTTGATCAACTGCATGGTACATTGGATCCGCATAAATTCTTCAGGATCAACCGTGAGTGCATTGTGAACATAAATGCCATAGAAACAATGTACAATTATTCCTCAAGCAGGTTACAGCTGACCCTGAAGAACAGGGAAAAAAAAGAGGAATTTGTTGTAAGCCGTGATAAAGTAGCAGATTTCAAAAAATGGGTCGACAGATGATAACATTCGGAAAAGCCTTTGTTAGTTCACTGATGTACAAATAGAAATTTATCTGTTATTGTGACCATGGCTTCGGCTTCCTGTCCCAGCGATGCTTCTCAAGTTCCTTCATAAGAGAGGCATCCAGAGGTCCTGAATCGCTTGTTGCCATGTTCATCATCGCATGGCGTGTTTTCCGCATTCCGGGGATGACGGTGCTTATAGTTGGTTCGCCAAGTATAAAGCGCAATGCCATTTCTGACATAGTCATACCCCCGGGAACCAGCAGTTTAAGGGCATCGGCATGTTCAACACTGGAATTGAGGTTCTCAGGTACAAAGTAAGTGTTCCTCCAGTCGCCCTCCGGCCATTTACTTTCCTTTGTCAGGGTACCTGTCAGAGAACCCTCATCAAAGGGAACCCTTGCAATAACACCGACATTCATTTCACGGCATGCCGGGAAAAGTTCATCCTTAGGATTCTGATCAAAGATATTATAGATCACCTGGACGCTGTCAATTAACCCGGCCCTCACCGCTTTGATGCCGTTCCATGGTTCCCAGCGGTTCATGCTTATCCCTGTTGCATGGAATAATCCCTGTTCCTTCAACTCAATCATTTTTTTTATGCCGCGGTCATCCTCAAGCCACCCGTCTTCCCAGGTGTGGAATTGCATGATATCATAAGAATCAAGTCCCGCATTTTTAAGGCTTTTTTCCACATATTCCTCTATATGGTCAGGCGGATAGCAGTCGTCGAGTGAATATTCCGGTCTTGCCGGCCATTTCAGGTTCTTAGGAGGTATTTTTGTAGCTGTAAAAAGCTTTTTACCCTTGTTTGCCCTGACAAGCTGCCCGAGCAGGCTTTCGCTCTTGCCGGCGCCATAGCCCCAGGCTGTGTCAAAGAAGTTGCATCCCAGGTCCACGGCCAGCTGAAGTGAGTTGAATGATTCTTCATCATCGGAACCGGTCCATCCGGCCATGCCCCACATACCATAGCCTATTTCGCTGATATTCCAGTTTGTTCTGCCAAGTTTACGGTATTTCATGATTATTTGTTTAGTTATGTATCTCTTTTTTCAACGACAATCGTACAATCCGTAGCCAGTGCAGCTATCACACCGACAGCAGCGAACATCGGTGCCAGAACAGCTCCGATTGCCCCGATTGTTACCGGGAATTCCGCTATAGTCTCTTCCTTGTCATTTTTAATAATTATCCTTCTTGCATTACCTTCCCTGATGATCTCTTTTATCTTGGCCATAAGTTCATCTCCCGATACGCGGAAGGATTCCTGATTGGAATGATTTTTGCCAGTCATTTTTAAAAATTTTAATTAAGCATACACCTGTTTCAACGGAAAACCATGAATATCAAAAATAAAGAAAATTTTTGAAACATTTCCTCGTTGGCATTTAAGGAGGAGAAGGTTGTAGTCCTGATAATTGCATTCCGGTGATGGAAGGTGTAATTTTGTAACATACTAATGAAGGTAATGTCAATGTCCTGAATGTTAAATGAAAAGCATATCTGAAAAACCGGCCTTTATACTTTTGATAATTTCAGCATTCTTACTTCAATCCTGTGAAAAGAAAGTTATGCCTGTTGTATCCACTGCAGAGGTCACAAATATAACGGGTTCTACAGCCACATGCGGCGGGACAGTTACCGATGAGGGTTCTTCGGCAATTTATACAAGGGGGGTCTGCTGGAGCTATGAACCTTCTCCTACAATAAACGGCGAATTTACAAATAACGGGACAGGATTGGGTACGTACACCAGTAATATAACAAAGCTGGATGGATCCACAAAGTATTATGTCAGAGCTTATGCGACCAATAACGATGGTACAGGTTACGGGGAGCAGGTAAGCTTCAGGACTGCACCCCGCAATATTGTTTTTAATCAATCGGTCACATATGGCAGTACTACTGATCAGGACGGGAATAATTACAGAACTGTAAATATAGGAGGACAAACCTGGATGGCAGAAAATCTAAGAGTCATACATTACCGGGACGGAAGTGAGATCCCGAATGTGACTGATGCTGTTCCCTGGTCCGGACTTACAGGTGGCGGGTATTGTTATTATGACAATGATACCCTGAATAGAAGTACTTACGGGGTACTTTATAACTGGTATGCCGTTAGTGACCAGCGCCAGATATGTCCGGCCGGCTGGCATGTTCCAACTGATGCAGAGTGGAGTATTCTCGAAGACATACTGGGCGGGAGCGGCTATGCAGGAATGAAAATGAAAGAGATAGGACAGGTACACTGGGCCAATCCGAATCTGGGAGCAACAAACGAGAGCGGGTTTACTGCCTTGCCTGGCGGTTCACGGCACTGGTCCTTTCAAAATGATTTCTTTAACATGGAATACTATGGTGTGTTCTGGACTTCTTCAGAATTGAATGTTGACAACCAAGCCTGGTATCGTTATCTTTATGCAAGTGGCGTTGATGTGGGAAGAAGCAACTGGTGGAAAATAGCAGGATTCTCGGTCAGATGTGTGAAGGATTGAATAAAACGAAGTGTAACTTTATGACTTGTTTAGCAAATTAAGAATTATGAAATTATGAAAAACAACCGCAGAGATTTTATCAGGAAAAGTGTTTCCTTATCAGCAGCCCTTTCGATTGGCGGACTAAGTAACTGCGCGGCATCCAATAAAAAGAAAAGTAAAAATGCAACTCCGAAATTGATTAAATGGCCCGTTACCGAAGGTCCTGACACACCAAAATTGTGTGTTGGCGGAAGCATTTTTACCGACGAGAAACAGATGCAGCTGATCAAGCAGATGGGCGTCGATTATGTTCTGATGGGAGGACCACGAATTCCCTGGAAAGCGGAAGATCTTCGTGCAGTAATGGATAAATTCAAGGCTAACGGTCTGACCGTCATTAATATGATGATCGGCGGACATAATAACGCCATCTATGGGAGGGAGGGGCGTGATGAGGAAATTGCCAAAATCAAGGAATCAATTGTTGCAGCAGGAGCGGCCGGACTGCCCGTGGTTGAATATAACTGGTACGTCGACCGTCTCATGGAGGGCTACTATGAAAAGAAAGGACGTGGAGGATCGGGAATTACAGCCTACGATTACTCACCTGTAAAAGATCTGCCCCCGAAATCCGAAATAGGTACTTATACTGCTGAACAGATATGGGACAATATCACATACTTTCTCAAAGCTGTAATTCCGGTTGCAGAGCAGGCCGGAGTTCGTCTGGCTTTGCACCCTAATGACCCTCCAGCACCTGTCAGCCATGGCTCACCGCAAATTATGGCAACTTATGAAGGCTGGAAACGGCTCCTCGACATTGTAAAGAGTCCGGCAAACGGAATGACCTATGACCCGGGTGTTTGCAGGGAGATGGGTCTGGATCCTGTGGAGGTGCTCCGTTATATGGGATCACGTGACCAGATCAACCATGCTCACTATCGAAACGTCACTACTCAGGAACCCTTTAATAAATATGAAGAGGTTTTCTTTGACGCAGGAGAAGTAAACATGTTTGCAGTCATGCAGGAGTTTTTCAGGGTTGGATACACAAGAGGCATTTATCCTGAACATCCGCGCTTTTTCACAATTGATGCAGAGTTCCCCGGATATGTTGCAGGCAGAGGATATCCGGGCGGCGGCGGAAATACAGGACAAGCCTTTAATGTTGCATATGCACGTGCTATGATGCAGGCAGTCCAGTCATTGTAACTTTAATTAACTAAAAAAATATCCTCATGAATACCATTGACCGCCGGAGTTTTCTTAAAACGTCTGTTATGGGAGGACTGGCCGTCTCTTTGACTGGTCCTTTGAATACCTTTGGATCCCTTGATAATCAGGAACAATTATCTTCAAGCGTTGCCATTACAACAGGTGACAACAGGGCTGACCTTGCATTCCGTGCTCTTCAGCCATATTCCAGGCAGATCAAACAGGCTATCGGCAGCCGCCGCGTGATTCTCAAACCGAACAATGTTTCTTCCAACATACCTTTATGCGCAACACATGCTGATACGCTTGAAGGAATACTTGAATTTCTCAGATCGATCAGGAAGCTGGATAATGTGATAATTGCAGAATCAGCTGCCGATGGACCAACATTAAATGCTTTTGAAAATTACGGATATTTGAGGCTAGCCAATACATATCCCGTTAGATTTATTGACCTGGATCAGGAAGGCAGTGAAGTACGATATGTTTTTGATGAAAAAGATTTCAGACCTCATCCCGTGAGGTTTTCCAGTGTAATTCTCAGTCCTGATTCCTATATAATTTCGGCAGCCAGGATGAAAACCCATGACCGGACAATTGTCACTCTCTCACTGAAGAATATTGTATTTGGTGCACCGGTAAAAGATGTCGGATTTGCCTTTGGAAGGAATCGCAAAGAGGGTACAAGGAGTGACAAATCGATTGTACACGGTGGCGGATACAGAGGGATTCATTATAACCTGTTTACCCTTGCACCCTTGCTTCATCCGCACCTGGCGGTTATTGACGGATTCGAAGGTATGGAAGGGAATGGCCCAAGCAACGGAACTCCTGTTGACCACAGAGTCTGTGTAGCCAGCACCGACTGGCTTGCAGCCGAGCGTGTGGCTGTTGAGTTGATGGGTATTGATTTCGCCATAATCGGTTATCTGAACTATTGTGCGCAAGCCGGATTAGGTATAGCTGATTTAGGCCAGATTGAAATTGTTGGTGAAAGCATAAGCAAGCATATAAAGCCTTACAGGCTTCATGATAATATTGAAAAGCAGCTGGTTATAATGAAATTGACTACATAATCAGGGATCAGACAGATGGATTTTCAATGTGAGTGTTCTGACTCCCGCTCACGCTGTAACTCTGTTCGCTACACTCCAGCCAACAGAAAATAACTTAGTAAAATAAATTTTGAAAATAAATGATTGAAGCAGGAAACGTTTATCTATACTTCTTTGACCTTTTTACAATAGTTAAACCAACTTGTTTAGCACACCTACTTTAGAAGCAAATAATCGGAGACTTGAATCCTCCCTCCGCTACAAAGCATTAATAAATAAGCCTGTAAATCAATAAATTACAGGCTTTTGCTTTTGAAATAAGAAACATATAAGAAACTTTTTCTTGTTTTAATAGAAAAAATAAACCTCAACTTTTAGAGCTGAGGTTGTATTAAAATTGACTATAAATATGCATTTTTGATTTCCGGCCCGTCGATCCCGCCCTTTAGAGGTGCAGATTGTTTTGACTTTCACTAATCTTCCGGCAGGCTTCTACATTTTAATTTCATAACTTTGAATCCGAGCTGTCGCATCTAATATTTACGTAACTTCAATCTCACAAAGCTCGGTTTAACGGACATACATACTTCTCTTCTTTGCGACGGCTTTATAATTAAAACTTTTGGATTTATTGACTTGTATTACTTTTTTGCTGAACTTTGATAAAAGCATCATTCATTAGTATAAACTAATATTTGAACTTATGAAAGCATTAAATTGGATTGCATGGATTTCTGGAGGAATTGGAGTATTATTTATCTTATTAGGGGTTTTGCAATTTATAATTGGAAGGATTAGACCAGGGACAGAAATAATAAACTATTTCAATGCTGGTAACAGTTTCTTCCTTATAACAATTGCCTTGTTTGTCTATCTTTACAGATGTCAATGTAAAAAAGAATAAGGCATTCTTAAACCGATTAAGTAGAATATTATTCTAATCCTCACTTCTGTTATACAGTGTTATCAGATTTAAAAGATTTCTTATCTTTTGTAATGGGATTAATGGGGACACTACCCTTTATAGCACGATTTGAGGCCACTCTTCACAGGGTGGCTTCTTTTATTCAACAATAAGCCCACGGAGCTGATTTCCGAGGGTTTCCCACTCTGTTATTGATATTTATTTGACTTTAAACTTATTCCTGTCCACTTGTGTCATTTCCCAGAATTGACCTTGATAATAAGTCCAAACCGAATCCAATCCACTTGGCATATAATATTCAATATTATCTTTCTTTATGATGGTTTTATAATACAATATTTCCTTTTCAAACAACTTTTCAATTATACCCCTACTATATGAATAAATATATATGAAAGAAGTTTGCCTATTATCATCTACACTCTGAGAATCATTTACAACGACTATTTCATTATCACCATCTCCACCAAAATCAAATTCATAAATGGACATTTTTGTAATATCGCCTCCGATAATTTTTTCAATAATTCTGCCTTTGTATTCAATTCTAAAGTAACACGCACCATGGTCGCAACCTGTCTTGATAATCTCTCCAGTTGACAATTTACCAGTGACCTGAATAGCGTCGCTTTTGGCTTGAAGTACTAAAATCTTTCTACCAACAAATTCGACATTTGAGCTTACTGTCTGAGAAAATAATCTTGTCGATAATAATAAGAGTAATAAAAAAGTAAATTTTTTCATGCACATAAGTATTGAGGAATCAAAGTTACGAATTTCCTGGAATTGGTATTAAATAAAACCCCCGGCTCGTGACCGGGGGCGCTGCATTGTCTCCTCAGATGGAGCATTCCTCGTGCTATCAAGGAATGTTTTGTATCAAAGATATTAAATCAAATAATTCAAGTCAAATATAAATCCACCCAAGAACCAACTCAGATGAATAATTAAGGGAGCAATCCGAACAGATATTTACTGGTTAATTATCTCTCAAAAAACGAACAGAAAAAGCGGCTGTTTTAAGAACATTAACATGATCACCTGCGGTTGGTAATTTCTTAAAATAAATAATGCCTTAAAACATTTAATTTAAGGCATTTAAATAAAATTTGCTTATAAACATGTGGAGATTAGGGGAATCGAACCCCTGACCTTTTGACTGCCAGTCAAATGCTCTAGCCAACTGAGCTAAACCCCCAAACAGATTTCGCAAATGTAAGGAAAAAATTAAATATTATTTAACATGTGCTTCTGGTGTTAAGTTTTGTCAGTATGAGGCTATTTTGTAATTTTGCACGTCATAAAAATTTCAGGGAACCATTTTCATTCCCCTGAAAAGAGCATTAATGGCACCATTATTGGATTAATAAACAGACACTTTAGATCCTTCATGTTTAAAAACAATAACATACCATCCTTTGATGATTTGATATTTGAATCGCGGAACAGGGAGTATGGAGCATACCAGCTGCGAAAAAAATACAGGTCAGTAGTTATTGCCGGTATTATAATAAGCTCGTTAATAGGATGCTCCGCGGTGATAATCCCTTTTGCCATGAGACCCACAACCGATCATGTAATAGCAGGAGGAGGAAGGTTTGTACAGGTCCAGATGGATGTACTGGAACCTCCGCAGGAAGAATTTTATGTTCCGGCCGCCCCTCCACCACCCGAATCAGAGACTGCTCAGGAAATTATAAAGTATGTTCCTCCCGAAGTGGTTGATACCATTATAAGTATGGAAAATGCGCTGGCTGCTACCGATGAAGTCCTTGCTCATTCAGGAGTAGACCAGATGGAAGTCTCCGGCCCGGGTTTCGGCGATGAGTTGTTCGAAGGAGAAGGAGGATATGGATCTGATGAGCCTTTTTTCCTGGTTGAGGTAATGCCATCTTTCAAGGGCGGTGATATAAATAAATTCCGCGATTATATCCAGAAAAGAACAAACTATCCGCAGGAGGCACTCGACAGGAAGATACAGGGACGGGTCTTTCTTACATTCATCATTGAAGCTGACGGATCTGTAAGCAATGTCACAATAGTAAAAGGAGTCGACCCGCTTATTGATAACGAAGCAGTAAAAGCTATTCAGGGATCACCCAACTGGAGTCCCGGACTTCAGCGAGGACAACCGGTGAGAGTAAGATATTCAATGTGGCTAAGTTTTATTATCTGAAAATATTAAACACAGCGCAAGAATGCTGATACACTTTTACTATTTCAATGAATTTCTTATCTTTAACAATAAGAATTAAATAATCATAGTATGAAAAAGACTATAGGCATATTTATCACACTGACTATAATTCTTTCTGGCTGCGGATCATCAAAGAAACAGCTTCAGAGAGGTAATTATGATTCTGCTATAGCTACAGCAGTCAGGGAATTGCGAAAAAATCCTGAAAATGAAAAACAGATAGAGATCCTGGAACGCTCATTTAACATAGTTACCGAACAGGATAACGAAAGAATAAGATTCCTGAAAATGGAGAACAGACCTCAGAACTGGGATGAAATATACCTTTTAACCAAAAGGATGAGCGACAGGCAGTCAATGATCAGGACCGTTATGCCCCTCAGCATAGGGAACAGACAGGTAGAGTTTCCCTATGTTGATTATATGCCCGAGATGGTGAATGCAAAACGTAAATCAGCCGACTATTACTATGAACACGGAGTGGAACTTATGAAAACCGAACTGAAGGAAAATTACCGGCAGGCTTACGCTGAATTTATAAGAGCCAAGGAATATGTCGGCGATTATGAGGGTATAGACAATAAGATCCTTGATGCAAAATACCTGGGTACAAGCAGGGTATACGTTTCGTTGCAAAACACGACAATGATAGTATTCCCGAAGGAATTTGAAGAGGATCTCCTTACCGTTGACCTTCAGGCGCTGAACAATGAGTGGGTGGAATACCATATAATGAATCTTGATGAAAACGTCAATTACGATTATTTCATTAATGTGAACGTAAGGAACATAGCAGTAAGTCCTGACAGGACAGAAGAAAGGGACTCAGTTGTCAGGAGGGACGTTGAAGACGGATTTTCATACCAGCTTGACAAAAGGGGAAATGTCATGAAAGATACACTCGGGAACGATATCAGGGTGAAGAAGTATAAAACACTTCAGTGTGCCCTCATTTCAACATTGCAGACCAAAACATGCCGGATTGACGGCGATATTGAGATCATCCAGATGAATCCCAAGAATCTTCTTAAGAAAGATCCGATCGGAGCTCAATCAACATTTGAACATATTTCTGCAAGAGCAATCGGAGACGTTCAAGCCCTTAGCCCTTCGCAGCTTGAACGAACAAAGGTGACAGCTTTACCCTTCCCCTCAGACATTGAAATGGTATTACGCTGCTCAGAAGCTCTTAAGCAGGCAATCAGGGGTTCGATACAATCAAACAGGAGGCTGATAAATTAAATGATTGAAACAGGCCGGAAAAGGGAAACTGCAATCCTTATCGGCATTAGTTATCCCGGACAGGAGAGTCGCGAAGCAGAAGAGTATATTGATGAGCTGTCATTTCTTACTGAGACTGCGGGAGCTATTCCTTTAAAACGGTTCATCCAGAAACTTGAAATACCAAATCCCAGGACTTTTGTCGGATCCGGCAAGATCATCGAGATAGCGAAGTTTGTCGGAGAGAATAATGTTGATATTGCCATCTTTGATGATGAACTGTCGCCCAGCCAGCTGAGGAATATAGAAAAGGCCCTTGGCTGCAGGATCCTCGACAGGACAAACCTCATCCTCGATATTTTTGCCGGGCGGGCAAGAACTTCACATGCCAGGACACAGGTGGAACTTGCCCAGTACCAGTACCTGCTTCCCCGTCTTGCCGGAATGTGGACACACCTCGAAAGACAAAGAGGAGGTATCGGATTGAGAGGTCCGGGAGAGACAGAGATAGAGACTGACCGAAGGATAATCAGGGATAAAATAGCACTCCTGAAAGAACAGCTCAAGAAAATTGATGTGCAAATGGCAACCCAGCGCAAGAACCGGGGAAAAATGGTCCGGGTTGCACTGGTGGGCTATACAAATGTCGGCAAATCGACAATAATGAATCTGCTCAGCAAATCAGATCTCTTTGCCGAAAACAAGCTTTTTGCTACCCTGGATACCACAACCAGAAAAGTAGTGATCGGCAACCTGCCTTTCCTGATGTCAGATACTGTAGGATTTATCAGGAAACTGCCTCATGACCTGGTCAAATCGTTTAAATCAACTCTCGATGAGGTAAGGGAATCCGATCTCCTTGTCCACATAGTCGATGTTTCTCACCCGGGATTTGAGGAGCAGGTAAAAGTTGTAAATGAGACGCTGATTGATCTTAAATCAGGGAACAAACCTTCAATTCTTGTATTCAATAAGATAGATGCCTTTTCATATACTGTCAGGGATGAATATGATCTGACACCTGCGGGAAGAGAAAATATTTCGCTTCCGGATCTTAAAAAAACATGGATGGCCAATGACAGGAACCACCCGACGGTTTTCGTCTCGGCAAAGACAAGGGAAAATGTTGAAGAGCTTCAGAAGTTGCTGTATGAGGAGGTAAAGAAGATACATGTGACAAGGTATCCGTATAATAATTTTTTGTATAATTCGGACGATATTTCTCTGTGACCCTCTGTTTTTTGATCACACGTACTCACCCTCCCAGTCCCCCTCTCTACTTCGTAAAGAGGGGGGAGTAATTGATTTACAATAAGATAAGCCCCCTGCCTTGCGCAAGCAGGGAAGGGGGTTGGGGGAAGGGTACATGTAATTCAAAAAGAAGGGAGTGAGTACATGCAGTCTAATACAGTTTTTTCTCCACCATATACTCCGCGATCTGGATCGCATTTGTTGCGGCGCCCTTACGGATATTATCGGATACTATCCATAGGTTAAGGCATTTTTCCCTTGAGAGATCCCTTCTTATCCTTCCCACAAAAACCTCATCCCTGTCATGGGAAAGGATTGGCATCGGATATTTGTTTTCAGAAGGATTGTCATAAACAACCACTCCCGGGAAGTTGCTTATAAGGGATATGACATCTTCAATATTGAAATCATTTTCAAACTCTGCATTAACGGCTTCTGAATGCCCGCCGACAACCGGTATCCTGACAACCGTGGCAGTTACCTGTATCGACTGGTCTTCAAGGATCTTGCGTGTTTCATCAAGCAGCTTCTGCTCTTCCGTTGTATATCCGTCGGGCTGGAAAGTGCCCCCGTGAGGAAAACAATTCATATCGATGGGATGAGCATAAGCCATCTCTCCCATGATACCTTTTCTTTCATTCTCCATCTGGGTGACAGCCTTTACACCTGTTCCGGTAACTGACTGGTACGTTGCAACGACCAGGCGTTTGATCCTGTATTTTCGGTGAAGAGGCGCAAGCGCCATCACCATCTGTATCGTGGAACAATTCGGATTGGCAATTATCCTGTCGCCTTTTTTCAGTACATGACTGTTTATCTCGGGAACGATAAGCGGAACATTTTTATCCATGCGCCAGGCCGAGGAGTTGTCGATTACCACTGTCCCCTTTCCGGCAAACAAGGGAGCCCACTCCTTTGAGGTGGATGCCCCGGCAGAAAAAATGGCAAACTCAGGTTTTGCCTCTACAGCTTCCATGACGCTTACAACCTTAACGGGTTTGCCCTTGAATATGAGCTCTTTACCAACCGACTTCTCCGAAGCGGCAGGTATAAGTTGTGATACAGGGAAGTTTCTCTCTTCAAGGATTTTCATCATAGTGCGGCCAACCATCCCGGTTGCGCCGACAACAGCTGTTTTCATGGTTTGAGTTTTGAAAAATTAATTTAATTAACTATATTTACTTTACATTAAAACTGTCAAAATTAGTTTTTTTTAGCATTTTGTCTCGCTGTATGAAAAAAATTATTTTGCTGGCATTGTTTATGCCTGTAATGGCATACGGCCAGATCATTGAAAACTTTGAAACAGGTACCGATGCCCATTGGACCCAGGGAATTGACGAACACTGGCAGGCAGATACCATGGCCAGTTTAGCCGGCACCTTTTCACTGCATCATATTTTTGATAACACATCATCAGGATCTGATTGCATCGGATTACCGCTGACCGGCCTTCATCCCGGCGAGGGCCTGACAAGATGGGAATTCCTTATAAGACATGGTTATGATCCTTCGTCATCAAATAACTGGGCAATTTACCTGATGTCTGATACAGACCCTGTTTCTTTTGCCGGAGGAGCTTCTGTAAAAGGATATGCCCTTGGGGTCAATCTTACAGGATATGATGACACCCTGCGGCTGTGGAAAATACGAGGAGGATCAATATCCGTGGTTGTCACCTGTCCACTGAACTGGCAGATTGATATTGGTACATCCGAAGTAACCGGTATCCGGGCTGAAAGAACGGAGTCTGGTTTCTGGAGCTTTTCAGTATATAATCATGACAAAGATGTAATTTGTACTGCAACCGGTTTTGATAATGAATTGTTCAACGCGTCGTGGTTTATTCTTAACTACAAATACACCTCCACCCGTGACAGGCTTCTCTGGCTCGATGACCTGGAAATAAATGGCATTTTTTATGAGGACAATGAACCGCCGGAAATTACTGAATGCAGGATAACCGGCAGGCGGTCACTGGAAATTACTTTTGATGAAGAACCTTCTGATGATATTCTGCTGCCTTCAAATTTTTTTTCGGATGATCCGGACAACAGCGTAACCGGCGTTGCCAGGAAAACAGAGACAATCTACAACCTGGAGTTTGCCGGCAATTTTATCAATAAGATATCTAACAGCCTGGTTATAAATAGTATATGTGACAGACTGGATAACTGCATAAATGATATCCGGATAAGTTTTATTCCGGTATGGGCTGAAACAGGAGATGTCCTGTTTTCGGAGATCATGGCTGATCCGCAGCCGGCTGTCAGCCTTCCCGGAAAGGAATATCTTGAAATAACCAACAGGACACAATTCCATTATGATCTTAAGGACTGGATACTTACAATCGGTGATCAGGATGCACACTTTCCTCACATTGTATTAGATCCGGGAGACCATTTGATTTTATGTTCCATTGCTGATACTTCATTGTTTTCAAAATATGGAAATACAGTTGGGATGAAACCATTCCCGGCACTTACAGATGACGGAAAGATGACCATACTTTCTGATAGTCTGGGCAACCTTATTCACGGCCTTGAATATTCATCAGAATGGTATGGAAGCAAGTTGAAAGAAGAAGGGGGATGGTCACTAGAAATCATAGATGTGAACTATCCCTTTTTTACGGAGGGGAACTGGGAAGCATCATCTTCCGGAAGGGGAGGAACGCCAGGGAGCGTCAATTCTGTTTCGCGGGATAACCAGGATATTATTTTCACGGGGATCACGAATGTTTTTCCTGAGGACAGCATGACAATCAGCATTCAGTTCTCAGAAACAGTGATTGATCTTATAGGCGAAAATGGAAGGATTACCATTGGAGATGATCCTGTATATTCTGTTTCACCTGATGATCCTTTGAGACGGCGGTTTATTATAAAGGGTGCTGTTCCTCTGGTTTCAGAACAAGTGTATACATTACACTTATCAGGCGAAGTTGAGGATTTTGCTGGTAACCTGCCTGTCAGGAACAATTTCAGGTTTGGTATTCCCGGGCATGCGAAAAAGGGAGATGTTGCATTCAACGAACTTCTATTTAATCCGCTACCTGATGATCCGGACTATATCGAGCTCTGTAATTGTTCCGATAAGATAATTGATATTTCAAGGCTTTATCTGGCTTCAATAAATGAAACCGGCGATACATCAGGAATTTTTCAGGTTTCTGCTGAACCGAGGTGTTTGATCCCGGGAACTTTTTACCTGGCAACAACAGACCCTGATAAAGTAACAGGCAGGTATTTCACATCTGAAAAGGAAAATATTTTCAGTATCCATTCACTTCCTTCAATGCCTGATAACAGGGGGCATCTGATTCTTTTAAACCGGGAGCTGGATATTATTGATGAAGTCATATATTCTGATGAAATGCATTATCCCCTTCTTGGCGGAAAAGAGGGTGTCTCGCTTGAAAAGATAAGGCCAGAGGCGGCATCGGATAACAGTCTGAACTGGCATTCCGCATCGGAGAGTTCCGGATGGGGCACTCCCGGGAAAGAGAATTCTGTTTACAGCCGGGTACCACAGAGTGAAGACCAGGTTATCTTTTCCTCAGGGAGAATATCTCCTGATAATGACGGATATGAAGATTTTCTGGTTATTGATCTTAATCTTGAGGGATTGCGTAACATAGTAACCGTGACCGCTTTTGATGAAACAGGCAGTTTTATCAGGAAGATCGGCGAGAACCTTCTTGCAGGTAATGGCGCATCACTTGTCTGGGACGGAACAGCAGATGATGGGAACCTTGTAAATACCGGGATATACATAATCCTGATCGAATTATATAACGATAAGGGTAAAACGAAAACCTGGAAAAAGGTTTGTACTGTGATTCGAAATTAATTCAATAACACTTTGTGGTAAAAGAAGAACACTAAAGTGTCGATATCATCTCTGTCATGATGGCGGTCATGCGGTCTTCGGTTTTGGCGGCTTCATGCATCACCGATTCATGTGTTGTGTACTCAATCTTGCCCTCCACCCCGAGATCGGTTATGATACTGACTGCAAAACATGGAAGGTTCATGTGGCGGGCAACAATTACTTCAGGTGTTGTTGACATTCCGACTGCATCAGCACCAATTATCCTGAAATACCTGTATTCAGCGGGTGTCTCGAAGGTGGGACCGCTGGTTGCAAGATATACCCCTTTATGTATCCTTATCTTAAGATCCTGTGCGATGAACATGGCTTTTTTGATCAGATATTTATCATAAGCCTCTCCCATATCAGGGAAACGCGCCCCTATCCGCTCATCATTCCTGCCTATCAGGGGATTGGGCAGGAGGTTTATATGGTCGGTAATTATCATGATGTCACCTATCTGGAAGGCAGGATTGACACCTCCTGCGGCATTGGAAAGGAAAAGACATTTAATACCCAGGTATTTCAGTACTCTTACAGGCAACGCCATCAGGTCCGATCCGTATCCTTCATAATAATGGAACCGTCCCTTCATTACAACGATCTTCTTCCTTCCGGAATCACCATAAATGAGCTTGCCTTCATGCCCTTCCACTGTAGAGACCGGGAAATTGGGAATATCCTTATAATCGATTTCAAGGCGGTTTTCAATTTTTGCTGTTAGTCCTCCCAGACCTGTTCCAAGGATTATCCCGGCATCAGGATGTACAATTCCTTTTCCCTTAAGAAATTTTGTTGTTTCGTTTATTTTTTCTAACATAATCAATTATCAGATTATCAAACTCTTCCTGGTCGTCATTTAAAAAATGAATTCCAACAGGGATATAATAAAATGCCGAACGGACTGGTTCTGCAATATTAGCAAATTCCCTCAACCTGACAGCATCTTTTTCCGTAGTGATTAAATACTTCAGGGAAGATTTAAGCGAGTTCCATTTCGCAGTGATCTTTTCAATATCATATTTGTTAAACCTGTGATGGTCACCGAATGGCAAATCTATCAACTCCCCGGCCTTATCATTAAGATATTCTGAAAGCGGCGCAGGATTTGCAATACCTGTAACCAGGACAATTCCTGTGTCCTCTTTTTGAGAGATGGGAAATATATCATCATCAGGATCTTTGCCTTCAAATACAGGCACAGGATTTCTGTAAATTATGGAAGTGAAGTAAAGATTCTGATAAGGTGTTTTTTCTATTTCCTTGACTATGAGTCTTCGCTGTATGGCGGATATTGTTTCCGGCGATTTGGTTATAAGGATAATGTCGGCTCTCCTCATATTTCTGGAGCTTTCCCTCAGATTACCGTATGGCAGCATATGATCTCTTATCATCAGCCTTGCAAAATCGGAGAGAAGAATTGAAAAACCCGGAGTGATGCTTCTGTGCTGGAAAGCGTCATCAAGTAATATCACATTGGTATCCGGCTTTTCTTTAAGGATCTCACGCACACCATGTACTCTCTTCCTGTCAACAGCTATGGTTATTCCGGGAAATTTCCGGAACATCTGCAACGGTTCGTCACCTATTTCATCCACGAGCGGTTCGTTACCCGCAAACAGGAATCCCCGGGTTTTACGTTTATAACCCCTGCTGAGTACTGCAACATTGAATTCTTTTTTCAGAAGATCAATGAGGTATTCTGTATGCGGAGTCTTCCCGGTACCCCCGACAGCCAGGTTACCGACACAGATAACGGGTATCGGGAATTCATATGACCTGAGAATCCCTGAGTTGTACAGGAAATTCCTGATACCTGTAATTAATCCATATATCAGAGAAAGCGGATAAAGGAATATGCTCCTTCTTTTCTGCATATATCAATGGATCTCAATAAAATACGGCAGTCTGGCCTGGATCCCGGTCAGATCCCGGATTTCCATAAGTTCATTATAAAACCTTAATGAAGAGCCAAGTTCCTTTTTGAGAATATTCATTCTTATATCGCCGCTCAGCTGTCTCAGAAGCTTTGTATAAGGATCTTCAATAGCAGGCAATTCTCTTATTGAGTATGTATCGATACCGGCAAGTTCAGAGGCACCTTTTATAGCATCCCTGAGACCGCCAATATCATCAACAAGCCCTATCTTAAGTGCTTTATCTCCGCTCCATACACGGCCCTGTCCTATACTGTCTACATATGCCAGATTCATTTTTCTTCCAAGAGCAACCTTACCGGTGAAGTTGCTGTAAATATTTTCTATGTCCATTTGCATTACTTCTTTTTCATAGGTGCTCATTGAACGGAAGGGTGAAGGAAAATCAGAATATTTATTTGTATTTACCGATTGTGTGGTTATTCCCAGTTTTTGTTCCAGGAGCTTACCTGCATTAGGAATAAGGCCAAAGACTCCGATTGATCCTGTAATTGTTGTCGGATTTGAAAAGATCTTTGTACCCGGAGCAGAAATATAGTAACCTCCGGAAGCAGCATAATTTCCCATTGATATGATAACAGGTTTGACTTCTGCAGCAAGCTGAAGCTCCCTCCAGATATTGTCAGAGGCAACAGCATCACCTCCGGGAGAATTCACTCTCAGGACAATAGCTTTTACATTACTGTCAAGTCTCTCTTTTCTTATTACTTCAGAATAATGGTTGCCTCCGATATTATAATCACTTCCCTTTCCTCTTACTATAGTGCCGGCAGCATAGATCACGGCAATTTTATTTTTTGATACCACAGGTTTTTTTGAATCGGGAACCTTGGTGTATTTTGTCATCGGGACAAGCTGGATTTTGTCATTGGTAGTTAGTCCGGATAGGATTTTCAGGGTATCAATCAGGGCATCCCGGTATATAAGGCCGTCAACAAGCCTGTTCTCAAAAGCTGATGTCGGTACATAACCTGCCAGCTTATCAGCAAGATCATTAAGCTCATTTGCAGGAATTCCTCTTGATGCTGACATCTGGTCAACTGTATGGTTCCATATTGATCCGACATAATCCCTGATCTGTTCCTCGTTTTCCTTGCTGAGCCTATCGAGAATGTACGGCTCAACAGCACCCTTGAATTTTCCGTGTCTTATTACCTGTACCTCGATACCCAGTTTTTCAAGGGCTTTTTTATAGAACATCACGTCTCCTGAGAGTCCCTTGAAATCAACCATTGACCCGGGACTTATATATATCCTGTCAGCAACAGATGAAAGATAATACCCTTCCTGCTGAAGCAGATAATCGGAGTATGCTAATACGAATTTTCCGCTGGTTTCCCTGAATCTGGCAAGAGCATTCCTGATCTCTTCAGATGTAGCCCAGCCCGAAGTAAGCAGTCCGTTCTCAATAAGGATCCCTTTTATTTTTGTGTCCGTTGCTGCTTTATCAAGGTTTTTCAGGATATCATTAAGTCCTGCCACAGGGGAAAAAGTCATATCAAGGATGTCAATCCCGGCAAAAGGATTTAAGTCACTGCGATCAGGGATTGATACACCTGCCTTTAAGACAAGCACTGAATTGTTGCTTATTGAAACAGGTTTTTCTCCGGCGGCAACCATGGCACCAAGACTGGCAAGCAATGCAAAAAAGAAGATGAGTGAGGTAAGGATTATACCTGTAATTGTAGCCAGGGTATAAATAAGGAAATTTTTCATGGCAGTTTATGTTTAAAATGAATTTTAAATATATGAAAAACCGGTTGAATATATATTACGGTATCTTTGTATTTAATATGATCAGGCTCAAAGAGAAAGAAAAATGAAGGTATATCTGGGGATTGGAACAAACCTCGGCGACAGGGAGAAGAATATTAATGATGCTCTTGAACTGATTATGGAACATATTGGCCGGATTAAACAAACATCCTCAATATATGAAACAGAGCCATGGGGATTCACGAGCGAGAGTGATTTTCTGAATATCGCTGCGGAGGTCGAAACCAGGCTGAAGCCGTCAGGTTTGCTTGGCAGGATATTGATGATTGAAGCCAATATGGGCAGGCTCAGAGATGAGAAAAAATATGCTTCCAGACTGATTGACATAGATATTCTTCTTTATGGTGATAAGATACTTGAGGCAAAAACTCTTGTGATCCCGCATCCCAGGCTGCATGAAAGAAGGTTTGTGCTTGTTCCCTTAAATGAAATAGCCGGTGATTCAGTACATCCCAAACTCGGGACGACTATAAAAAACCTGCTGAAGGAATGTGCTGACAAAAGCAGGGTAAAGGAGTTTAAGAGCTAGTTTGACTTATTTCAAGACCCCCTTTTAATTCCCCCCAAGGGGGGAAGAAAACCCATAATTAAATGTAATTCAGTAATATATGGGTTTTGCCTCCCCTTCAGGGGAGGTGTTCCGCGAATGCGGAACAGAGGAGTTCTTCGTTACAGCAACCCATTGTCCGCAAAACTATAATAGTCTTTCTCAGAAATTATCAGATGATCGAGAAGCTGAATATCCATCAGGTTTCCGGCTTCTTTTATTTTCTGCGTGATCTTTGTATCCGATTCACTGGGATTAAGATTACCTGAAGGGTGATTGTGGCAGACAATGATCCCTGATGCAAGATATTCAATAGCTTTTTTCATCACCACTCTCACATCTGTGACAGTTCCGCTGATACCGCCCTGACTGAGCTTCATCCTGCTGATCACTTTATTTGACCTGTTCAGGAACAGTATCCAGAATTCTTCATGGGGCAGGTCAGACAGAAGCGGCTGGAAGATGTCAGCAACATCTTTTGAGCACCTTATCTGAAGGGCATCAGGTATTTCAGCAAGCTTTCGCCTTCTTCCGAGTTCAAGTGCAGCGGCAATTGCTACAGCTCGTGCAGTGCCGATTCCGTGTATCTTTTTCAGATCAGAAATGGAAAGTTTACCCAGACTGTTAAGATTGTTGTTAACAGTGTTCAGCAGTTCACGGCCAAGATCAACAGCCGATTTATCCCTTGTTCCTGAGCTGATTAAGATGCCGAGAAGTTCAGCGTCGCTGAGGCTGGCAGTTCCTTTCCTGATTAGCTTTTCCCTGGGCCTGTCCTCGACAGCCCAGTCAGTGATTTTAAGTGACATGCAGCGAAAATTTATATTCCGGATGCAAGATAAGAAAACTAAACTAAATATAAAAGGGATTATTTTGATCTCCCCCTTTGAAGAGCCTGTCCCGGCCGTCCGTGTGTCGCCGAAGCTTCAGCGGAGGCGCAAGGACGGGAGGGTAAGGGGGATGGTATTCTGAAATAAAAAAGGAGCTCTTCCGAAGCCCCTTGAACATATTATCCTGGATCAGGTTATTTCAGAGTGCTGGCATGTTTTTCAATTGACGATTTAAGATTTGCTGCCTTACTGGTGTGAATAATATGTCTTCTGGCCAGTCTGTCAAGCATTGAATTAATCTTGGGAAGCAACTCCTCAGCCTCTTTTTTGCTGGTTGTAGCACGGAAATCCTTAAGAGCATTCCTCATTGTTTTTGCATAATACTTGTTGCTTTCATTCTTGACCATGGTCTGTCTGTTCCTTTTTTCTGCCGACTTATGATTTGCCATTTCTAAAATTTTTTTAATCTCCTAATCTGAAAATTTGTAGTCCATAGGGGACCAGAACTATTTTTATATACCGCTTATAATCAATTTTATACAGAGGGTTGTTTAAAACAGGTCTCGGAAATTACTCCTCTTTAAATGCTCCTCCTTATCTTTTTTGCCGGGCAAAAGTAATCATATTTTTTTAATTGACAATAGCTTTTTTGTTTCCTCGAGATGAAGATACCTTGTATATTAAAAATGTTAGTAGGATATACAGGTTTATAGCATTCCCTGCTCTTCAAGCCATTTCCTTACCCTCTCATGTTCTGCCTGGAACATGGTTTCAAAATCTCTAATGATCTGCTGAAATTCTGGTTCTTTTCTGATAGATGCAAAAAATGGATCAATTTTTATGGTGGGTACTACCCATGATTCAATATACTGATTTTGTTTAAAAACTTCTAAATTCTCATAAGCTTTGTCTTTGTCCCCTTTATAAGCATAAATGGCAGCCAGATCATAATACATTAACGCTGAACGTAATCGCCCTAATCTCACAATATTAAGACAATTTTGAAATTGTTTATTGATATAATATTCTCCTTCTTTCTTAAATCCATTTTGCAAATAGGCATATCCGATGCGGTGAAAACTACCGAGTTGACTACCAGCCTGTTCATTTTTTTCAGGTATAGTCGAAATCTTATTTATGTATTTCTTAAAATATATTAATGATTCTTTATACTGCTCATTAAAAAAGTATGAGTATCCTATGGAGAATAATAAATCAGTTGATGTGGAGTCAATTAAATATGCCCTTTTGGTAAGTAGTTCAATGTTTGCTCCTGAGTTAACCAAGAATTGAACTGAGTCACCATTCAGATTAAAAGCCTCTTTAATATAATAATTACTTTTTTCAGGGAATCCTGTAAACGCATACGCATGCGCAATTTCTAAATACAAAGTAGGTAATTGTGCTCCACGATTCAGAGAAATAGACTTTAGAGTATTTTCGATTTTTTTAATCTGATCATTGTAATAATATAATTGACCTTTACCATAATATGCTTCCCAGCTATTGGGATTGATTCTTAGTGCTTGATCGTATTCTTCCAAAGCCTTATTTATAACTCCTCTCGCACGATACAAATTTCCTCTTACAATATAGGTCTCATAATCATTTTCGTTAAAAGAAAGGGCAATATCGCACAAGACAAGAACGGAATCCAAGAAATTTTCATTAAAAAACTCTTTCCAGTAATTTTTATCAAAGTAAATCCTTGCCAGACCAGTATAACTTAGGGCGAATTTCGGATCATACTCCAACGATTTATGATAAAGGATTTCTGCTCTTTCCAAGGCTTCCATATCATTACTATTGACCCAATATTTAGAATATTCCTCTCTTCCCCTTTGATAGAAATCGTATGCAGTTAGGTTGGTTGTTGGTGTTTTTTCAATTAATTGCTTCTCATTAGGTGTTAATGTCACTTTTAGCTCAGAAGCTATCAATTCTGCAATCTGACTTTGAATATTGAAAATATCTTTTGTACTTTCTATTTCTTGTTCATATGATTTAGCCCACAGATGAGTTTCTTTATCTTTTGCCCTGATCAACTGCACTCTAAGACGGAATTTGTCACCGTATTTCTGAACACTACCCTCAACAATATAATTTACATCCAGCACCCTGGCAATTTCAGGAATGGTTTTATCAGTATTATCTCTGAATTGTTCAACTGAAGTACGTCCCAGAACTCTGAACTCTCTAATAGTTTGCAGATTAATAAGTATTTCTTCCATCAGTCCATTAACAAAAGGAGTATTCTCTTCACTTGCTTCAGGGCTATCGTTCTTAAAAGGCAGTACAGCTATTGATTTTTCAAGTTCCTCAGAAGGTTTAAGTAATTTTGGAATGAAGATAAAACCAAGAATAATTAATGCCAGAACTATAACTGATCCTACAATAATTGTTGCTTTACGACTTTTTGGAAGTACTGGTGCTGGTTTAGTAATTCCCTTTTGTGCTTCTTCTTGTTCTGGGCTATAGTGTCTTATTGCGGTAATTATCTCTTTAATGGCGTTGGCCACCTTGTTAATTTGGTCCCTGAAATTTGTATGATTCAGATTGTCCTGTAGATTTTCTTCTTTTGGCAGAAGAGGTCTGTTAATCCCAGAAGATTTGTAAATGAATTCAATTCCTCGTAAATGCCCTCCAAGTTCATCTTCAACCATTTTTTTATCATCTGAATCAAGCTCATGTATCTGAACTGGAAGCACTCTGTTAGCCACATTACCGCCTGGTAGTTTTACCTTCAGTCCAAACTTATCCTGTGAAGCCTGTTCAACGAATGCCTTGAACTCATGCTCCCATGCAAATGCCTTAGGATCACAATAGGTCCGGGAAATGATTGGAATAAAAACGAGGCATTTTAACTTTTCTTTCAGGGATTCATCTACATCATGTGTCTCAAGTAGTCCATCATGGGGATTAATGTCAAAATAAACGCTTACTTCTTCTTTGAAGGTTGATTCAAGTTCAGTTTTCAATGCCTCGACAAACTCACTGACCCACATATCGCCTTTATTGTCCTTCTGGCGGTAGGAAATAAAAATGTCGTAATTATATCCTTCAATAATGCTTGGCATCAGAGGCCTATTTAATTCATTATCAAAGTTAAGCCTTTAGGAAGCAAAATGCAAAAATTGTTTGAAAGGGAATTTCAGAATCTAAATCATTTAGTACTGCAAGACTTCACGACTGCACGACAAACCTGGACTTTTCTGATCCAGAGGTATAGCTTTTTATTAATTAAGGATCTTTATATGCAAAAGCCGGAAAGCCTGACCACATTTGGCCGGTCAGAAGGCACTTATTCTATTAAACTAAACATCAAATTTTTGACTCCGGATTGTGGTGGTCAATTTACTCCGGCCAGATATGGTCAAGGGCACTGGCTTTTCCAATTTATCATGTTTCAATGTTTATGACATTTCGCTAATTCATTTTAATTTTTAAAATCGGTAAAATAAAATTCGATTCAAACGTCGGAGTTTTGGGAAAGGTTCCATTGCTGCAACAAGAATTCGCATAATTAATGGAAGACGTTTCCAATCCGGAAGATTAGGTGTTGATAGTTCCGAAATCAATTCCATCTTTGGAGCATACTGTTTAATATCATCCGGATCATCGATACCCCATCCAAAACGAGCACCTGTGTCTTTTACAGCTTTATTTGCACCGCCCATTTTTACCCCGGCTATACTCATAGCATCGAACGCCATTTGACCACTCTTAAGATGGCCTATGAGCCTTTTAATAAATGGGCCACATTCTTCTGAGGGTAGATACATCATGACTCCTTCAGCAATAATTAATGTAGGTATGTTGTGAGGGATTTCATTAAGCCACTTATATTCCAAAAGTGAAGATGCTATCATAATATATCCAGCCCGTTCTGGAAATAACTGCTTCCGTAATTCAATAATTTCTGGATAGTCAATATCAAACCAACGGATTTTAGAGGGAGGGTTGACTCGATATATTCGACTATCAAGACCACATCCCAGATGAAGCACTATTGATTCAGGGTTCTCAGATATCCATTTATTTGCGAAAATATCAAATTGTTTTGCTCTAATAGCTATTGTAAGAGGATGAAGCTTGTTAAGTTTTATCGAAGTAAAATCATAGTTTATGTGATCTACGGCTTCCTCCGCCCATTGATCGCGGAGTACAGGGTTTTCTGAGCGACTATGTAATGCTCGGCTATAAAGTGAAATAAGCATTGTTTCTTTCTCTTTTGTGAATTCCACTTTCCCTGTAATCATAATTACTTCTTTTTTTAATTCCTTTCTTGCAACTAAAGTTAATAAAATCTTTTGTTTTAAATGGGCTAAAAACTATAATAAAACGATAGTGAATGGAATACCATATTATTGCCGAGTTTATGGTTTGAAGCCGACTGTGTTAGGGTTGGATTTGTTCTTGCATAGTCAAGATAAATAGACGAAATGTTTCTGGTAACGATAAGGTTGTTAAGGTAGCGTGGTCCTCATAAATGAGCAGGAATTGTCATGTCGAAAAAAAGTTGTCAAGTTGTGAATTCACCATGTGATAAATTTTGGGGTACACCCCGAGCTATGCCACCTAACGGCCCGGCAATAAAGGGCGTTTGTGTTACTGAGTGAATGGAGGTTGTGACCAGAAAAGTTTCTTTGAGGCAGAGTCCAGGTACACAGACGGAAAGAACGAAGCATGGCGCATTTTTTGCCGTCCAAGTACAAATTTTGTTGAGTTATACGAGTGTCGCGGTACAAGGTTTATGATGAGCAGGTTGTAAGTCAAGGTACACTTAATTGTTTTAAGAGTACTTGCGCGGTCCGGATTAGTCTGGTTTTACTTAGTTGTCTGGAAAGCAGGAACGGTTTGCAAAAACCGTGACAACTTGTCCCGCCCAGCGGGAAACCTATTAATTTTATTGTCCGTGTTAGTATAATGGTCTAAAAAAACTGGACAGGAATTTAATAACTTTAAAATTTCTGTCATATGAAAAAATCAAGACGAAAATTCACAGCTGAGTTTAAAGCTAAAGTTGCTATTGAAGCAATAAAGGAAATCAAGACATTATCTGAGCTTGCGCAGATTTATCAGGTGCATCCAAACCTAATTACGCATTGGAAAAAAGAATTTATAACTCGTGCTGAAAAGGTTTTCGATGCGAGCAAAGATGAATCAGACCAGATTATGAAGCTGAAAAAGGAAAACGAGGATCTTATTCATCAGATCGGTCAGCTGACAGTAGATATCAATTGGTTAAAAAAAAAGGTTCTATGATCCCATTGGATACACGCAGGCAGATGATAGAACGTGACGAAGGATCAATGAGCATATGCTACCAATGTGAACTTTTGGGTATTGCCAGAAGTTCTCTCTATTATACGCCGTCAAAAGCCAGTAATAAAGACCTTCAGGTTATGAAGGAACTGGATAAGTTGTATCTTGAGGATCCAACTCGTGGAACCCGTAGAATGACCAATGAACTGAGAAAAAAAGGACATTATGTTGGCAGGTATCATGTACGTACTTTGATGCAGGTCATGCGTTTAAAAACAGTCTATTGCAGGCCACGTACAACTATCATAGATCCTGCCAGATATAAATATCCATACTTGCTTCGTAATCTTGACATTCACAGCCCCAATCAGGTGTGGGCTCTGGATATTACCTATATTCCTATGTACAAAGGATTTATGTATCTTTTGGCTATTATGGATATATATAGCAGATGTATCCTGGGCTGGAGTTTATCCAATACAATGGAGGCCGAATGGGTTGTTGGTACATTAAAAAAGACGGCCTGCAGATACGGTAAACCAGGTATCATCAACAGCGATCAGGGAAGCCAGTTCACCTCGGATGAATATATTGGTTATGTCAAGAGTCTTGAAACCGTTAAGATCTCAATGGATGGTAAGGGCCGAGCCACTGACAACGTTTATATCGAGCGGTTCTTCAGGACGATTAAATACGAAAAGATTTATCTCGAGCAACCGGAAACAGGGAGTGAACTTTACCATATCTGTTCACAATTTATTCACTATTACAATGAAAGACGGGACCATTCTTCAATTGGGAATAATCCGCCAATCCTTGTATATCAGAAGGCTGCATGAATTATGAACAAAAAAGCAAGTTATGAGTCTCCCCCGAACCCCCTCTTTTCAAAATATACACTTATATTTGATTAATAAATTGTCCAGTCACATTAGACCATCTCAGTATTCCCATTGAAAAGAAAACAAAAATTCATGAATTCATGAATACTACATACTTATATGAACCTGATATTATTAATTATGTTATAGATGCTACAAAAGAATACCTTAAGAATAAATAAATATGAAAACGTATTGGTTTGTTTTCCTTATTCTATTTTCACTCATATGCTGCGAAAAAAACAAAAATAATAGTAATGAAATTTTTATTGATCCATTGGTAGCATCTGAGATCTTAATTACAATCGATACAACTTCTTGCGGAGAAGATTTTATCAAATATCCACCTTTAGGAACATATGATTTTATAGCGCCCATTCCTGATTCAATTTTAAAAAGAACTAGTACTTGCGGATTAGTTAAAACATGTTTCAATTACCCAGGATATGGTTTTTATTCTGCACATAATAATGTAAGAGAAATATTTGATAGTTTCTCAAATAATTATGAAGTATTAAAAGAACTAAATGAAAGAACGGATTTTGCTAACAAAACTATTGCCAATTATTATAAGATTCACCTAACTGATTCAACTAATACTCTTCAATTTGATTATATTAATCTTATTATGGCAAGTGATATTTTATTATCAACACTTGATAATAATCAAATAAAACAACTTATTGTCGTCACATTTGACAAAATCAGTGAACAAAATCATTTGTCAAGAATCTTTGGAGTACCATATTATACTTATTACATTTTGGCTAAATTAATGATTTATAACAACTATGAACCATTCATATTAGTTAAAGGAGCTAATAAAGATATTTGGGGAGGGCCCCTATTTCAAGATATAACATTGAATATGGAAAATATAGCAAATTATGCCAAAGAATATTTTAATACTTTAAATTAAGTCACATGAAAAAATTTCTTTCTTTATTATCTATCTTGTTTTTCCTGTCAAGCACTTATGCCTATAATCAGGTTTAGAATTATGTTGTTATTCATACGCCGACAGGGAAAGATGTTAATGCAAAAGTATTAATGTCTGGAGATCTTACAGATCAGCAAAAGTTAGATTCAAAAGATTTCTGGCTACAATGCTATAATGATCGTATTACCTATATAAATGAAGCAACTCGTGCATATAATTGTCATGGTTATGCGTGGCATTTTCTTTCATCAGGAGGATATAAGGTTGTGATTGGTTATCCTGAACAACAGAAGTATTGGCAATGTGGAGGATATGGAGAAGCATCACCATCCATTGCTACAAAGGTTTCGTTTGGAGGTCCATGTTTTAGTTCGAAAACAAATTGCGCTGGTACATCTTATGCAGACTGGTGTGACCATTCTGCAATCACAACATCCACTAGTGGAAGATTTAGATCAAAATGGGGAGAGTGTCCTCTTTTTGAACATGATATTGCTGATTGCCCATATACCACGACTGATTTGCATTATTACGCATTAATAACTCTAACTGGGCCTTCTCCACTTTGTACGTCTGACTATTATACAGTCAATAATCTTCCTTCTGGAACTACAATTGACTGGTTAGAACCAACCTCAAATATTAGCCAGGTTTCACCACCACATTCAAATCCTTGTATTTTTCAAAAGATATCTAATGGGAATGGATATATCTATGCAGACTTAATATCAAGCTGTGAAACTATTCATCTCTCCAAACCAGTTCATACAGGACCATATAGTAGCTCTGATTACCCAATATCTGGACCAAGCTCTGCACAATGCCATTCTTATGTTTATTATACAATTCCTACTTTACCGGGTGCAACCTCTATTAACTGGGTATGGCCTAGTGAGTGGACTTATATTTCAGGACAGGGAACTACTTATCTATCTTTATACACAGGTTTATATAATGGAGTTGTTCAAGTTGGTGTTAATAATACATGTGGACAAAGCGGGAGTTATCATACAGAATATGTATATATATATGGATATTGTGGTTATGGTTTCTCTTTGTACCCAAATCCAGCATCAGACGAAGTTACTATTACAATAAATGAAACTGAAACTGTCGTTACAGAAGATACTGACATATCTGGTATAACCATTGCTAAAGCACTATCTATTGATAAGACTACTTACACTATTCGTATTTATAACAGCCCTGGCACATTAGTATCAACAGCTACCAGAAGTGGTAAAAGTTTTAAAGTACCATTAACCAACATGCGTGATGGAACTTATATTGTGGAAGTTAGCGATGGTAAAAATATCTATAGAGAACAATTAATAATTAAACACGACTAGAACAAAATAGACATATTATTTAGTACAGGTAAATAGGCCCTATGTTTGTAAAACATAAGTTTCAGAATAAATATTAGGTTTGAATAACAAGCAAGTTATCAACCATATAAAATCTGAAACTTATGGACACACAAGTTACAAAAATTGATTTTACTGGTCAAAACATCTATGTAGGTTTTGATGCCCACCGAAAAAGCTGGAAAGTAACTGTAATGGCAGAAGATATTGTGTACAAGACCTTTACACAACCGCCAAGGCCTGAGGTTTTGTATAATTATCTTACAAAACATTTTCCCGGCGCTTCTTACCATACTGCAAAAGCCGGACGTCTTGACCACATTTGGCCGGCTAGATTATAATTAACATACATAACTTAACAACAAGTATTTAACTCCGGCCAAGGATGGTCAATTTACTCTGGCCAAAGGTGGTCAGAGCCACTGGCTTTTCCATATTATGTTCCTCAACACGTCGGGAAACGTCAGTTGTACATCCAACATATGATGATTGGTCAGCACATTTAATAATATAAACAAACCACATATTAAAGCTTTATGAATGTGGACATTGTCCGCCGAAGCCCGGAGTAGTTTTAGCGTAGGAATGTTCTATAAAAGAGAAAGCCCTCCTTCGCTAAAGCTTCGGAGGGCGAAGGTGGAGCTGGCGGGAGTCGAACCCGCGTCCAAACATGGAGACCATATGCTTTCTACATGCTTAGTCCTGCTTGATTTTCGAGACCTGTCAGCTGCAGAACAACCTAACCTGTCCTTAGTTCCTGTTTGCTTCACCTTCCGGACGAAACGGCCTTCAGGCTAGCCCCGGATTGCGTGCGCCTCCTTGTCGGGTTGGATCAGGGCAGGACCGCCCGGGAGACGTCCCGTCCCGACTCATGAGTCGGGATAAAGCTTAAGCTACTTTGTTCGCTTAAGCAGCGAGAGCGTAATTAGATTCGCCAGTTATTGTTTTGTAACACTGTTCAAGGAACGCGTCACCACATCCTGCATGCTTACATACCACCCCTCATGCTGTCAAAACCATGTCAGCCCCAAGGTGGCAGAGAGCTCAGAGCCCAGAGCAGAGATCTCAGGGCTCAGAGACTGTTTTCTGCTCTGTGCCCTGCGCCCTGCGCCTTTTCATTTTGCAAAGATACAATATTGCCAAAGAACACGAAAATCTATTGCAAAAATCGGACCGGAGTGTGTATCTTCACAAAACAATCAAAGAGCACGATTCATTATGAAAAAGATATGTACAATCTGTGCAATATCGGTGTTAATGCTCAGCGGATTTTCCCAGCAGCCAGGCTTCAAACTTAACGAACAGGAATATTTTGAGAACAGCGGAGTGAACGTGATGGCTTTCCAGGATATATACCCGGAAGGCCACCAGGGAGGAGTTGCAGTAATCATGCATGGCATGAGAATTGCCACAAACGGCGACCTGCGACTTGATGAAACACCTGGACAATGGCAACCGAAACCGAAACAGAAAAAACGGACTGCAGATAAAGCAGGAAATGTGATCACTGCATACCTTACCTATCCCGACTCAGCAATCAACCGCAGGGGATTTAATCCTATATTTTATCCCGATCTGTATTTCAATTATACCGTCAGAACCCGCGCAGAAGGTGCATCTATTATAGTAACAGTCGACCTCGACCGGCCAATGCCTGCTGAATTTATCGGTAAAGTCGGATTCAACATTGAACTATTCCCGGGGATCCTGTTTGGTAAAACATGGACAATGGATAACCAGTCAGGAATTTTCCCAAGGCAGGCTAACGGGCCCGGGATGTACGATAAAAATGGAAACCTGGTCGCAGCCGAACCGATGGCTTATGGAAAACAGTTTGTTGTCGCACCGGAAGATGATCTGTTAAGATTGAAAATAGAATCAAAAACGGGTGATCTTCAGCTCATTGACGGCCGTTACCTGCATAACAACGGCTGGTTCGTAGTAAGGTCACTTGTAGCCGGTGGAGTCACTAAAAATGCCGTTGAGTGGATAATCACACCAAATATAGTAAACGGCTGGATCAGCGATCCTGTTATCCACGTCTCCCAGATCGGCTACCGTCCCTTACAGCAAAAATATGCCCTTATAGAGCTGGACAAAAATGATCAGCAAAGAGAAAATGCCGAACTGGTCAGCATCGGCTCTGACGGAAAACAGCAGACAGTCACTGCCATAAAACCTTCCGAATGGGGTAAGTTTCTGAGATACAATTATTTAAAATTTGATTTTACATCCATCACAAAGGAAGGTGTTTACCTGGTAAAATACGGACAATATAAATCACAGCCGTTCAGAATTGCTGAAGATGTTTTTAAGCGGAACGTCTGGCAGCCGACTCTTGAATATTTCCTGCCTGTTCAGATGTGCCACATGCGCATCAACGAAAAGTACCGTGTATGGCATGACATGTGTCATATGGACGATGCGCGAATGGCCACTGTAGATACAAACCACTTTGACGGGTATGTCCAGGGAAAATCGACCCTTACAAAATATAAATCCGGGGAGCATATCCCCGGACTCAATATCGGCGGCTGGCACGATGCCGGCGATTATGACCTGAGGGTCGAATCACAGAGCGGCGAAGTTTATATTCTTGTCCGGGCATACGAAGCCTTTGATGTTGATTATGATGAGACTTCTGTTGATCAGCATTCCCGGATTGTTGAGATCCATCAGCCCGACGGAAAGCCTGACATTCTTCAGCAGATTGAACATGGTGCTCTTTCTATTGTGGGAGGATACAGAAACCTGGGTCGGCTCTACAGGGGAATTATCTGTCCGACACTCAGGCAGTACGTTATGCTTGGCGATGCCGCCGGCATGACTGACGGTTTGATCAATAATCCCGCAATCCCTGATGACAGGTGGGTTTTCACTGAAGAAAATCCCGGCAGGGAGATGACCACTGCTGCACACCTCGCAGCGGCTTCCAGAGTACTTAAGGGTTTCAACGACACACTAAGCGCTCAGTGTCTGGATGTTGCGGAAGCCATTTTTAATATTGACCGGACCATAACCGGCCGTGCCGCTTCATCAAAAGTCCATGCAGCGGCTGAGCTTTATTTAACCACCGGGAAACAGGCGTACAGGGATTTTATTATTAATAATGAATCACTTATTGTAAAGGATATCCGGAATCTGGGATGGCTGATCGGACCTGCCCTTCCAGAGATCGGCAATGATGCTTTGACTCAATCAGTCAGAAATGCTGCAAAAGGATTATCCTCGGAGATAGCAAAGCAGGGAGCTGAGACTCCTTTCGGAGTTCCCTATCGTCCTTATATCTGGGGCGCAGGCTGGGATATCCAGAGCTTTGGAGTAAAACAGTATTTCCTTCACAAAGCTTTCCCTGACATCTTCCCGGCTGATTATATTTTCAGCTCGCTTAATTTTATTCTGGGCGTCCACCCCGGATCAAATACTTCATCGTTCGCTTCAGGTGTGGGAGCAAGATCAACAACAGTGGCTTACGGAGTTAACCGGGCCGACTGGTCATATATTCCCGGAGGGGTCTCTTCAGGAACAGCATTAATACGTCCTGATTTTCCTGAACTGCTTGACTGGCCCTATCTTTGGCAGCAGCAGGAGTATGTGATGGGCGGAGGCGCAACCAATTTTATGTTTCTGGTGCTTGCCGCTGATAAGCTGCTTGAAGAATAAAACTGGTTTTACAATATGGGAAAGACACTGAAAATAGGAATACTGCGTGAAACAAGGAATCCTCCTGACAGGAGGGTCCCCCTGACACCACCGCAGATAATTGCGCTTGAAGAGCAATATCCATACGTGGAATTCCAGGTTCAGCCCAGCGATATAAGGTGCTATTCCAATGAGGAATATGAATACCTTGATATACCGCTGAAGGAAGACCTTCATGACTGCGATATCCTGATGGGGATAAAAGAGATTGACCGACGGACTTTTATACCCGGCAAGACATACATCTTTTTTGCGCATGTAGGCAAGAAGCAGTCTCATAACAGGGAGATGTTCAGGGAAATGGCTGAAAAGAACATCAGCCTGATTGACTATGAGTACCTTACTACCGATAAGGGCGCCAGGGTGGTGGCATTTGGACGGTATGCAGGTATAGTGGGAGCTTATAACGGGTTAAGAGCCAGGGGTATAAAGACAAACAGATTCAGGCTTAAACCGGCATATCAGTGCCATGATCTTGATGAAATGTGGGCAGGACTGAGATTAATTGAACTTTCTCATGGACTTAAAGTCCTGGTTACGGGTAAAGGACGTGTGGCAAATGGCGCAATGGAGACGTTAAGCATCTGCAACCTGGTACAGGTGGAACCTGAAGAATTCCTGAACCGGGAATTTGATGTCCCTGTTGTATGCCAGATAGGTCCTGAACACTACACCAGACATGAAGGAGGTCAGAAATTCAGTTTTACCCATTTTACAAAGCACCCGGAAGAATACGAATCAGCTTTTCTTCCTTTTACCAGGGTCACGGATATGCTTATTACCGGTCATTACTGGGACCTGAAATCGCCTGTTTTTTTCACGAAAGAAGATATGAAGCGTCCTGATTTCAGGATCTCCGTCATTGCCGATATAAGCTGCGATGTGAATGGCCCGATACCTTCAACATTGAGAGCCACCACCATTTCAGATCCTTTTTACGGATATAATCCGCATCTTGAAATAGAAGAGACCGCATTTACCAGGCCGACCAATATTACAGTAATGGCTATTGATAATCTTCCCGGCGAACTGCCCCGTGATGCATCGCATGAATTCGGAGAACAGCTGATGCTGAAAACCCTGCATGATCTCATGACGGATACGGAAAGTCCGATGATCGAAAGGGCGACAATTCTTAAAAATGGTCAGCTTACTTCGCCCTTCAGTTATCTTGACGATTATCTGGACAAACCTTAATAATTCTCAACATTCAACCAGCAACCAATCATAAAATAAAGCATATATGCAAAGGATTCTCACGTTAATTTTATTCTTTTTTTCTCTTCAAATCGCGGCCCAGCAGGACAATGCTCCTGTTGTTGGTGTAAGTGATAAAAGAGTCGAAATCTACGGATTAAGAAACGCCCGTGTTTTTGTTGATTATCAGACTACTCTCGAGAACACGGATATACTTGTCTCAGATGGCAGGATTGAGGCAGTCGGACAGAGACTTGTGTTTCCTGCGGGGACAATTGTTTACGACCTGTCAGGAAAGACTGTATACCCCTCATTCATTGATGTGTACGCAGGCAATTACAGTATTAAAACTCAGACAGGAACTTCCGGGGCAGGCACTTCACTGGCAATATTTATGCAGCAGCAAACCGGGCGGTCAGGGATGCAGACAACAACTGAACCAAGGATTGCAGATTACTGGAATGATGGAATAAATGCATCATATAATGTATCACAGGAGTTTATTCCCGATGCCAAAACGGCCGGAGAATACCGCCAGATGGGTTTTGGAGCAGTAGTTGCATTTAAGGCTGACGGATTAGCGCGAGGCACCTCTGCTCTGGTTACTACTGCTGACGGGAAGGCAAATAATCTTTTGTTGAAAAACAAAGCTTCTGCCAATTTCTCGTTTACCCGCGGAAGGTCTGCAGACATGTATCCTATGGCGCAATTCGGAGTAATTGCGTTGCTGCGACAACTTTATTATGATGCCCAGTGGTACAGGCAGCTTCCTCCCGGGTACTTTCATGATGACGGTCTCGAGGCTTTTATATCCAATTCCTCCCTGCCACAGGTATTTGAAGTAACAAACAAGATTGAAATAATGCGTGCAGACAAGATAGGCAAGGAATTCAATGTAAACTATATATTAAAAGGATCGGGTGATGAATATCAGGCCCTTGATGATATAAAGAAAGCCGGGAACAGGCTTATTATTCCCGTCAGCTTTCCTGAGGCTCCCGATGTCAAAGATCCGTATGATGCCGCATCGGTTTCGTATACAACCCTGAAACATTATGAACTGGCACCTTATAACCTCTCTTATGTCTCAAAAGCCGGACTAACATTTGCCATAACTTCATCTGATCTTAAAAAACGTACTGATTTTCTTACAAATCTTCGAAAAGCAGTAAAGAATGGCCTGCCTGAAAATGAAGCGCTGAAAGCCCTTACCTATACACCTGCTCTCATGATAGGTGCAACAGACCTGGTAGGAGCGGTCAGAAAAAATATGATCGCCAGTTTCCTTGTGACTTCAGGGAATATTTTCAGTGATGATTGTATGATCTATGAAAACTGGGTACAGGGGACACCATATAGATTTACCGACCTGAGAGTCAGGGATATGCGTGGTATCTATAACTTGGAGGCCGATGCAATGAGGTTTAAGCTTACCCTTTCAGGAAAGCCTGATAAACCGACAGTAAAACTGGCATATGATTCCACAGAAATAAAAGGAGCAACTTTTACGCAGGAGAAGGATATAATAAGCATTTCTTTTGAGAGGGAAAGGAAGAAATACAGGTTGTCGGGATATATTATTGATAAGAATATGGAGGGGAAAGGTCAGCTTGATGATGGTAAATGGATCAGCTGGAAAGCATCATTTACAGGACCTTCGGATGAGCGATCCGGACCACCCGGACAGTCCGGACCTCCTAAAACCTCACTCCCGTCTGAAGCAGGTAAGATCATCTATCCGTTTACAGCATATGGGATGGCTGAGTTGCCGGAACGGGAGAACATACTTTTCAGAAATGCAACAGTGTGGACAAATGAAAAAGAGGGAAAGCTTCTTAACACTGATGTACTTGTGAAAGATGGGAAAATATCGAAAGTCGGCAAAAATCTTTCGCCGGAAGGTGCAAGAGTGATTGATGCTTCAGAAATGCATCTTACTCCCGGAATTATTGATGAACATTCCCATATTGCCATGGACGGAACAAATGAAAGCGGTCAGGCAATAACCTCGGAGGTAAGGGTGGAAGATGTGATTGATCCGGAAGATCCAAGTATTTACCGTCAGTTGTCGGGAGGAGTAACAGCGGCTCATATACTTCATGGTTCAGCTAACCCGATAGGCGGACAATCAATACTTATAAAACACCGCTGGGGGCATTCTGCCGAAGAATTGAAGATCGAAAACCAGGTTGGATTCCTTAAGCATGCTCTGGGAGAGAACGTAAAGCGTTTGTCCAGCCGGTACCCCAATACACGTATGGGGGTGGATCAGATTATAAGGGATGCTTACATGAGAGCAATAGACTACAATAATAAATGGAAATCATGGAATGCAATGAAACCTGCTGACAGAGCAGGCAAAGTACCTCCGCGGCGTAATCTTGAACTTGATCCGATTGTTGATGTACTTGAAAAACGAAGCTTCATTGAATGTCATACCTATGTGCAATCTGAAGGAACCATGATCATGAACCTTGCAGAAGACTTCGGAGTTAAGGTCAATTCCCTTATCCACTTTAATGAAGGGTATAAAGTGGCTGACCAGATCGCAAAAGGCGGTCATGGGGCTTCAGTTTTTGCAGACTGGTGGGATTATAAATATGAAGTATACGAGGGTATTACATATAATGCGGCGATTTTGCTGGATCAGGGCGTCCTGACATGTCTTCATTCCGATAATGCTGAAATGGGAAGAAGACTCAACCAGGAAGCCGGCAAAACTGTCAAATATGGCGGTGTGAGTGAAACGGAAGCCCTGAAACTTGTGACTCTTAATCCGGCGAAACTCCTCCATCTTGATGACAGGATGGGAAGCATAAAGCCGGGTAAGGATGCCGATCTGGTTCTCTGGACCGATCATCCTCTTTCAGTTTATGCAAGGGCAAACAAAACAATGGTTGACGGAATAATCTGTTTCGATGAAGAACTTGATGCAAAAATGAAGGAGCAAATTGATACAGAAAGAAACAGGATAATTGCCAATATCCTGAGAGAATCAACACAACCAGCACCTTCTGCTTTCACAAATATGCCAAGACGATGAAAACAAAGATTATAAATTTAGTTATGCTTTTCTCAGCCTGTATGATAATGGCTGAGGCACAGAGCCCGGTGGTTGCACCAATGCAGAAAAAACCTGTCCTGATATCAGGAGGAACCATTCATACAGGAACAGGTGAAATAATTGAAAATGGTATAATAGCATTCTCCGGCGGGAAGATAACATATGTGGGTAAAGCATCAGAGTTTGAAGGTGATATGACAGATTCAGAAGTAATCGATGTCACAGGGAAACAGATTTACCCGGGACTTATTTATCCTAATACCAGCCTGGGACTGATTGAAATGAGCGGTGTTGATGTCACTGTTGATAACAGGGAGACAGGAGCTCTGAATCCGAATGTCCGGTCAATTGTGGCATATAACACGGATTCACATGTTATTCCGGTTGTCAGATCGAACGGGATTCTTATTGCCCAGATAGTTCCTTCAGGAACGCTTCTTCCGGGTACCTCAAGTGTCGTACAGCTTGATGCATGGAACTGGGAAGACGCAATTTACAGGGCGGATAACGGTATTCATCTTGGATGGCCATCAAAATCCGGATCTGGACGAAGGGGCGGATATAATATACCATCTACAGGAGAGACTCCCGAAAACACTTATGATAAGAATGTCGAACAACTTGAAAAGATCTTTGCTGATGCCGTAGCCTATGCAGAAGTTAAGAAACCTGAGGATGCCAATCTCAGGCTTGAGGCCTTAAAAGGACTTTTTAACGGCACTAAAACGCTTTATATCAGAGCTTCGGAACCAAAGGGTATCATAGCAGCCATATCGTTTGCGAAGAGGTATGGTGTGAAGAAAATTGTCCTTACCGGAGCTGATGAATCTGCCTGGGCAGTAAAGGATTTTATCAGGGAAAATAATATTCCCGTTATACTGGCACATGTTCATTCCCTTCCGAAATACGAGCATAGCGATACCCGCCTGCCGTTCAAGCTTGCAGCGATGTTTCAGAAGGAGGGAATTCTTGTCGGATTGTCTTATTCAAACCAGGCGTACGGATATAACCTTCCTTTTGTTGCAGGGCAGACTGTGCCTTATGGCCTTACAAAAGAGGAAGCCCTGCAGACCATCACTCTGAATAATGCAAAAATCCTTGGCATTGACGATGTTACAGGCACCCTTGAAACCGGGAAGGATGCAAATATTGTTGTATCAACGGGAGATATTCTCGACATGATGACGAATAATATTGAATATGCCTTTATTCAGGGACGAAATATCAGTCTTGATAACAAGCATAAACAGCTTTACAGGAGATTCATGGAGAAATATGAAAACCTGGCTGGCGCGGATCAGTGATCCGTGCCGGTTTTTTTCTTTTTTGCTAATTTTATGGTTTGTACCATAAGCCAATGAGGATCATTATTCTCGGAACTGCACACCCTTACCGCGGAGGCCTGGCGTCTTATAACGAACGGCTTGCCGGACAATTCGTATCCGAAGGGCATGAAGTCGAGTTATATACATTTACCTTACAGTATCCCGGATTTCTTTTCCCCGGGAAAACTCAATATACCGAAAGTCCGGCTCCGCAGGGAATCAGGATAACAAGGATACTGAACTCTGTCAATCCTTTCAACTGGATCATGACAGGCCGCAGGATCGGAAAAAAGGATCCAGATATTCTCATAATAAAATACTGGCATCCTTTCATGTCGCCCTGCTTTGGTACCGTTGCCAGGATTGCACGGAGAAAGAAGATCAGAGTGATCTGCATTTTTGATAATGTCATTCCTCATGAGAAGAGCATTCTGGACAGATTTCTTACACGTTTTTTTGTCAACAGCATTGATGGCGCCATTGTAATGTCACGCAGTGTAGGCGACGATCTCAAAATATTCAGGATTGATATTCCGGTTGCATTTAACCCTCATCCGTTGTATGATAATTATGGTGAAATAATTCCACGGGATGAAGCTTTAAAGAGGCTTAACCTTGACACCGGATATTCTTACCTGCTCTTTTTCGGATTCATCAGGGCGTACAAGGGACTGGATCTGCTTCTGGAAGCATTCGCCGACAGGCAATTCAGGAACAGAAAGATTAAGCTGATCATTGCCGGAGAGTTCTATGAGAGCCCGGTTCCGTATAAGACGATTATTGAAAGGAACAATCTTGGTGAAGACATAATACTGTACGATCGTTTTATCAGGGAGGAAGAGGTTGCTCTGTTTTTCAGCGCTGCCGACCTTGTTGTCCAGCCATACCGGAGCGCTACCCAGAGCGGAGTGACACAGATAGCATTCCATTTCGAAAAACCTATGCTTGTCACTGATGTGGGCGGATTAAGCGAGATTGTTGCTGACGGCAAATGCGGTTATGTTGTACAGCCGGAACCAGGTGCGGTTACTGAAGCAATAAATGATTATTTTACCAATAACAGGCAGGAACAATTCATCATAGGAGTAAAGGAAGAAAAAGCTAAATTTACATGGGACAGATTGACAAAAGCAATATTGGAAATATATAAAAAAATATAAATTGCGGATTTCGGATTTGGGATTTCGGATTTAAAAAAATCCGCAATCCGAATTCCGCAATCCGAAATTCTTTTAAACAATGATTTACCGTAGCAAAGCCCCTCTTCGTCTTGGTCTCGCCGGCGGAGGAACCGATGTCTCTCCGTATTCCGATATGTATGGCGGTGCTGTATTGAATGCAACAATTGACCTGTACGCCTACTGCACCATTGAGGAAACAACTTCAGGATCAATAATCATCAATGCCGCAGATCTTAATCTGAAGAAGAAATACCAGCCCCGGCTCTCTTTGCCTGTTGATGGTTGTCTGGATCTGCATAAAGGCGTATATAACCGTATAATTAAGGATTTCAGGATCACAAAACCTCTCTCATTCAGGCTTACCACATGGTGTGATGCACCTCCCGGAAGCGGACTTGGGTCATCATCAACAATGGTCGTTGCGATCCTGAAAGCATTTGCAGAATGGCTGAACCTTCCCCTTGGCGACTATGACATGGCTCACCTGGCCTGTCAGATAGAGAGGACAGACCTGGGATTGCGGGGCGGTAAACAGGATCAGTATGCCGCTACTTTCGGTGGATTCAATTTCATAGAGTTCTACAATGATGACAGGGTCGTTGTAAATCCATTGAGGATAAAACGCTGGATAGCTGATGAACTGGAAGTATCGATGGTGCTATTCTATACAGGCGCTTCAAGATCGTCAGATAAAATAATAAAGGAACAGCAGTCCAATACCAGCAAAGGGAAAAAGATGCCTCTTGAGGCTACTCACAGGATCAAGCGTAACTCTTATATTATGAAGGATTTCCTCCTTAAGGGTGATATAATCAGATTTGCCAGGGAACTTGGAAAGGAATGGGAGAACAAGAAGAAAATGGCATCTGCAATTACGAACAGGAACATTGAAAAAATATATGAAGCAGCAATTAAAGCGGGTGCTTACGGTGGCAAGGTTTCAGGCGCCGGGGGAGGCGGCTTCATGTTCTTTACCATAGATCCGGTGAAGAGACTCGACTTAATTAAAGCCCTGAACAGGTTCAACGGTAATGTGCTGAATTTCCATTTCAGTGAAAACGGATGCCAGGGGTGGAAGATAAATTAAAGGCAAAAGTAAAATGTTATAGCATATGATGGAGAAGATAAAAAACCAGATTAAGAGTTCGATTGAAATAAAGCAAAAACTGCTGGAAACGCCGGATGTTATATCAGGAATTCAGAATGCGGCAAATGCGATAATCTCAGCTTTCAGGAACGGCAGAAAATTATTGCTTGCCGGTAACGGGGGAAGTGCAGCTGATGCCCAGCACCTTGCCGCGGAGTTTGTAAACCGCTTCGGTTTTGACCGGCCCGGTTTACCAGCTATTGCATTGACGACGGATACCTCAATAATTACAGCTGTAGGGAATGATTCAAACTTCGATAGGATATTTGCACGGCAGATTGAGGCGCTGGGAAATTCCGGAGACGTTTTCTTTGGAATTTCAACATCTGGTACTTCACACAACCTGGTGGAAGCGCTTAATGTATGCAGAAAACTAAAGATCGTAACCGCAGGACTTACAGGTATTTACGGCGGACAGATGAAAGATCTGTGCGAAATATGCATAAAGGTGCCATCCGGTGAGACTCCACGAATACAGGAAGCACACATTCTCATCGGACATATAATTTGCAGTCTGGTTGAAGAAGAATTATTCGGACGGCATAACCAGGTTAAATGATGGAAGCGATCATACTGGCAGGAGGAATGGGGACAAGGCTTAACAAGGCAATAGCAGACATTCCCAAGCCGATGGCCCCTGTCAATGATAAACCTTTTCTCTTTTATCTCCTGAACTGGATTAAGAATTATCCAATAGAAAAAATAATCCTTTCAACCGGTTACAGGGCTGAAAGTATATTCGAATATTTTGGAAGTTCATTCGAATATATTCCACTGGAGTATGTAACTGAAGAAAAACCATTAGGCACGGGAGGGGCGGTTATAAAAGCGTTAGAAAGTACACGAGGAATAAATATCCTGATATTGAACGGAGATACCTGGTTCCCCATAAACCTTAATGAGTTTTACACTTTTCATCTTAAGAATAACAACGTTTTTTCGATTGCATTAAAGCGTATGAAGAAATTCTCAAGGTACGGATCGGTGGAATGTGCAGGAAGTACTATAACCGGATTCAATGAAAAGAAACAGTGTGAGGAAGGACTGATAAACGGAGGTATTTACCTGGTTAACAGGAGTTTTTTTAAATCAAGAAAGTTTCCGGAAGTGTTTTCCCTGGAGAAGGAGATACTGGTAAGGGAAGCCGGAACCTCTGTTTTGAAAGGAGTGGTCTTTGATGATCCCTTTCTCGACATTGGGATCCCGGATGATTACCACAGGGCAGGATCTTTCATGAAGACTAAATAAGATTCTTTTGCATAAATGAACAAGGCGCTGTTTCTCGATCGCGACGGAGTTGTCAATGTGGATAAAGGGCATGTTTATCTCCGGGGACAGTTTGAATTTTCAAAGGGAATTTTTGATCTCTGCAGAAAATACGCAGATGAAGGATATATAATTCTTATCATTACTAACCAGGCAGGGATTGCAAAAGGCCTTTATACCGGGTCTGATTTCAATGATCTTACAAAATGGATGGTGAAACAGTTCAGAAAGAAAAGGATCACCATCACAAAAGTCTATCATTGTCCTCATCATCCGGATGTTGACGGGTACTGCGAGTGCCGTAAGCCGGCTCCGGGAATGATCCTTCAGGCAATAAATGATTTTGATCTGGATATTTCAAAGTGTGTCCTGATTGGTGATAAGGATACCGATCTCGAGGCAGGAAGAAGAGCCGGAATACCGGAGGTAAACCTGAAACTCTTAACCCCCCACTCCCCCTGCCTTGCTCCGCCGAAGCGGCTACGCGAAGGCGAAGAAAGGGGGCGATAAACCCATTCTAATAATTACGTAGAATTTGTTATGGGTTTTATCCCCCCTTCAGGGGGGAAGCTGCGAAGCAGCAGGGGGGTGCCCTATATATTCACTTTATCCTTAACAAGGTACCTGTTTCGCTCCGCCGAATTCCTGTTGATCAGTTCTCCGAGGAAGCCGGTCAGAAAGAGCAGTGTCCCTATGACCATTACTATCAGGGCTATATAGAAATACGGGCTGTCGGTGACCAGCGGGGCCCTGAGATGATTATGAACGAATACAAGTTTACGAATGCCCAGGTACAATGCCATGCCAAAGCCAATAACGAACATAAGCGTGCCAAGTGATCCGAAAAGGTGCATGGGGTTTTTGCCAAACCTGGATATAAAACCAATGGTCAGCATATCGAGATATCCCTTCATGAACCTGTCCAGACCATACTTTGTAACACCGTATTTTCTTGGATGGTGCTCTACAATTTTCTCGCCTATCTTCCTGAATCCTGCTTCTCTGGCCAGCATCGGGATATACCGGTGCATCTCTCCATAGACCTCAATGCTTTTCACAACCTCGCTCCGGTATGCTTTAAGTCCGCAGTTGAAATCATGAAGTTTAATGCCTGAAGATAACCTGGCAGTGCTATTATAGATCCTGCTGGTTGAACGTTTTATAAAGGGATCATAACGCTTCTTTTTCCATCCCGACACCAGGTCATAGCCATCCTCCCTTATCATTCTGACAAGCTCGGGTATTTCCTCGGGATTGTCCTGGAGATCCGAATCCATTGTAATAACCACTTCTCCTGATGACTCAGAAAATCCGGTATGAAGCGCAGCTGCCTTCCCGTAATTCCTTCTGAATCTTAGCCCTTTAACAAATTCTGTTTTGCCGGCCAGCTCTTTTATTCTTTCCCACGATGTATCTGAACTTCCGTCATCAACGAATATGATCTCAAAGGACAAGCCTGCCTTGGAGCATACTCTCTCAATCCAGTCCGACAGCTCCCGGACTGACTCTTCTTCGTTATAGACAGGAATAACGACCGACAGATCCATATTATTCGTTTTCAGGTTCCGTAACAGGTGCGTCGACGAGAGGATTTCCTTCCTTGCGGACAAACGCTGCAACGATAAGCGACATTATTAATCCGTAAAACATATTGCCGAAAATGCTTATGGGAGCCATAATGGCAGGCTTCATTATCTTTCTCTGCATCGACATGCTCATATCAACCGCTTCCTGAGGCAAGCCCCTTTTCATCATTTCTCCCTCAGTGAATGCCAGCTGTTTATCTATCAGGTTTGGATCAATGATAGCATAAAGGATATATGCAAACACCGCTGAGATTATTGCGTAATATAGAAAGATGATCATGCCTGCGCCAAAAGCCTGACCAAAAGTGATCAATCCGTACCTGTAGTTATCCCGGAATGACTTAACAAGTAAGAAAAGGATGACTATAAGAATGAGCAGGAATACCCAGCCCTGTAATCTATTGGTTGTAAGGTCAAGAAAATAGAACACCATGGTGTATACTATTCCTATAAGACCAAGTATCAATCCATTGGTAAGATTTGCTTTCCAGGGGTTAACGTTATTTTCCATTGATTTAGCCGTTTAGTTTTACAAATTAATGAATTTCAACAAATATAATGTAAAATTAAAGAATGAGTGTTCCTCAGGATATGGAATAATAATTTGTCAGGCAAATCAAAAATTCGTATTTTTGCATCGGGTAAGTCTTATACGACCAGCTCCTGCTGAACTCCCCCAGGATCGGAAGGTAGCAAGGGTAGGCGGTTGCAGCGGTGCGATATAAGTAGCTTACCCTCTTTTTTAGTGCCTGAAGTTGTTTTTATAACTCCAGGCACTTTTCTATATCTTTGCAATATTATGCTAATCAGGATATATCCCGAAAATCCCAATCCCAGGCATATCAGGCAGGTTGTGGATCTGCTTGATGCAGGTGGAATAATTATTTATCCCACTGATACGGTTTATGCAATGGGCTGCGATATCAAGGCAAATAAAACAATAGAAAGAATTGCACGGCTTAAAGGACTTAATCCTGATAATCCTGACCTGTCGATTATATTTCTCGGTATGAGTCAGCTTTCGGAATATACTGTCATTAGGGATAATTCAGTATTCAAACTGCTGAAAAGAAACCTGCCGGGACCTTTCACCTTTATTGTCAAAGCAAATAACCAGATCCCAAGGATGTTCAAGAACAAGAAGAAGACAGTAGGGATCAGGATCCCTCAGAACAGCATTGTTCATGAGATCGTCAGAGAGCTCGGAAGACCTATCATAACTACTTCCATTCATGATCAGGATGAGATCATTGAATATACCACGGATCCGGAGCTTATACACGAAAAGTACCGTGATTTTGCCGATATAGTCATTGACGGAGGTTATGGAAAGAATGAAGCCTCAACCATTGTCGACTGCACCGGTGATGAGCCGGAGATTGTACGACAGGGACTGGGAATACTGGAATTGTAATAAATATTAATTCCCCCTTTGAAGAGCCTGTCCCGCGAAGCTTTTAAGCGAAGCGGGAGGGTTGGGGGGATGTTTTTATTATCTTACCTTCTGTAAAAATCCCTCGTAAAGAAGGTAAGTACAGAAAGCAGTTCAAGCCTGCCAAGAAGCATCAAAAATGCAAAAAACCATTTCCCTGCCATCGGGACGGAGGCATAGTTCGAATATGGCCCGAAAGACCCAAGTGCCGGACCTATATTTCCCAGCAGGGCTGCTGAAGTACTGAAAGAGGTTATAAAGTCATAACCCATAAATGAAATCACAAGGGAGCTGACACAGATAGTCACGAAATATAATGAAATGAAAATCACAACATTATGCACAATGGTATGGGGGATCATCTTCCTGTCCATGCGAACCGGTATGAAAGCATTCGGGTGTATCATTCTCCTCATCTCATGACGGGCATTTTTAGTTGTCAGAAGGAGTCTTATGATTTTCAGGCTGCCGCTGGGCGAACCTGAAGTACCTCCCGTGAACATCAGGAGAAATAACAAAAGTACTAAAAGGCTTCCCCACTGGTTGTAATCAGAATGATAGAATCCGGTGGTTGTAATTACAGAAACGACCTGAAATGTCCCTTCAAGAAACGCCCTGCCTGCTCCGATACCGGGTTTTACAAGGAGAGCCGCTGACGCTATCAATGCAAAGATAAGACAGATAGCAGCATAGAAGATGAATTCATGATTGTTAATTGCTTTCCTGAAGTTGTTTCTTACCGCGAAATATACAAGAGTCATATTTGTCCCGGCTGCAAACATAAAGAGAGTCAGTATAATAAGGACCGGTGGAGATCCAAAAGAAGACATACTGTTGTCCCCGGTTGTAAATCCCCCGGTTGACATTGTTGAAAATGAATTGCATATTGCATCAAACAATGGCATTCCACTGATGGTAAGCAGTACAGCCTCTGCGAGTGTAAAGGCTGTATATAACGTGATCATACGTATTGCTGAACTGCTTACCCGGGGATTGATCTTCTCGGTGGTCTGCCCGGTGAAATCCGTTAATGTGAGCTGCACATTAATGGACCTTACTACAGGGATAAGCGACAGGGATATCAGGATAAATCCTATCCCGCCAATCCATTGTGTAAGACTTCTCCAGAACAAAACCCCGTGAGGCAGGGATTCAATATCGGTAAGTATTGTGGCACCGGTAGTGGTAAATCCGGATATTGACTCAAAGAATGCATTTCCAAAGTCCTTTATGGAACCGCTCAGCAGGAACGGTAATGTACCAAATAGACTGAGTATCAGCCATATCCCGGTTATTATAATATACCCCTCCTTATAACCGGATAGTTTTTCTTCATTTCGCAAAGGTGTGAAAACAAGGATCCCGGTCACAATTGTGATAATTGCAGATAACAGCACACGTATAGCTGACTGCTCCTCAAATAAAAAAGAGCTGCTGAAAGCAGCATGAACAAACCTTCGAAAATAAGGACCAGGCTGAAGATCCTTGCAATGACTCTGAAGTTTACCATTCCTTATCAGGTAAAGAATTTTGTCAGACGGTCATAAGCTGTAGGTAAAGTAAAAATCACAACCCTGTCGTTGACCTTTAAAATGGTATCTCCTGTAGCTATGAACGGGACACCATCCCTGGTACCACCTCCCACAATAGCGTCTTTCGGAAAGTCAATGCCACGGAGTGTGCCTTTCGTTATTCTCGCATTTGCCGGAACATTGAACTCCAGGACTTCAGCATCGGTGCCGGTCATATATTTGACCTGTGTAACATTCGGATTGAGAGTATGTTTGAAAATCCTGCTGGCAGCTGAAATCTTCTTGTTAATTATTGTATCTATTCCTGAGTTTTCGGCAAGGTTGATATACTCCATATTCTCAACTTCAGCTATTGTTCTTTTCACTCCCATCTTTTTTGCCAGAAGACATGAAAGAATATTTGTTTCAGAGTTTCCGGTCACAGCTACAAAAGCATCCATTTTTGAAATACCTTCCTGTTCGAGAAGATCAGCATTCCTGCAATCGCCGTTTATTATCAGTGTGTTATCCAATATCTCGGCCAGGTACTCACATTTTTCCGGATCTGAATCGATAAGCTTCACTTCACAATTATTCTGCAGATACTGGGCAATATGCTTCCCGATCCTGCTTCCTCCGATTATCATAATGTTTCTCGCTTCAAAAACCTCCTTGCCGGATGTCTTCATCATCTCCTCGATACCTTCCCTGGTAGTTATCACATAAACAAGATCTCCCAGCAGAAACGTCTCATTCCCTCTCGGTATTATTGTCTTGTCATTTCGTTTAATAGCTACAGCCCTGTACTTGTCAGTTTTATTCGTAACAGCTATCTCAGCGAGGCTTTTGTTGAGAATAGGAGCATTCTCATCAAGCCGCTGAACATACATTGAGAGTTGTCCGCCCGAAAACTCCATGAATTCAGAAGTGCCGGTCTCGTGGAGCAGTCCGAGCACTTCCCTGGCAGCAATATGCTCTGGATAGATAAGCGAATCAATACCAAGCGTCCTGAAAAACTCAGGAGTTGATTGTTCCAGATAATCAATGTTATCTATTCTGGCAACGGTTTTTACGGCACCAAACCTCTTGGCAAGTATGGATGCAGTTATGTTGGTGTCCTCAGAATGAGTAACAGCAATAAACAGATCAGTCTTTTTCTGAAGGATGTCCCTCAGGACCTTGATCGATGTAGCCGATCCGTTTACGGTAAGAACATCGAGTGAGGATTTTATTGGATCCAGCCGCTCGTCTTCAGGATCTATCAGGATGATCTCATGGTTTTCATTCGAAAGCATCTTTGCCAGATGCGACCCTACTTCTCCTGCTCCCGCTATAACTATTCTCATTGGCATAAAAATGAAAAACAGGACAAAATTAAGGGATTAATAGCAGAATACTCAAGCTTTTTAACATATTTATTTTAAACCTTCATCAAAGCATGCTGTAAAATGCACCCTGATTTTCAACATAATGAACCTTCCTGGCATTTATTTTACTAATTGTTCCGGATATCCTGACAAGGGAGGACACTTCAGGACTAATGATTATGGCATCCAGGGATCTTTCAGATTGTATATCCATTTGAATTACAGGTTTTTTACCAGTGAGTATTACAAAATCGGGAGATTCGGTTTTTAACAGTGATGTGCTTAATGAGCTGGTTATCAATATATTTTTCTCTCCGGCTTTTAGCCGGAACGTGTTCCCGTCGAATCTGTTCTGACACACCTTAAGCTTAAGTGTTGCTGAGTGCCTGCTCACTTCCGGTCCCGGAGGAATGGAATCGGAATAAATATTAAGGATATTTCCGTTCCTTATGCCAATGGTTGATGATCCGATTGAATTATAAACAATAAGTTCACCTGTTGTCCTGGTTGCAATCCCTCTTATTGTCCCTGCAAGCACGAACAGCAGGAGTGCGGAAAGAGGCAAAAGAAACGGCAGCGATTTTCTTACCAGAATGAACCGGGTAAAAAGAAAGATGGCAGCAGTAAGAAAAATGCATTCTATCCCGGTGATACCGATATTTTCTATTGTTGACAGGGGTAATGAGGAGGCAATTTCAGTGAGCCGTTCAGTCATCCCGGTCATAAAATTCAATATCCGGGCCAGTATCTGCGAAAGAAACTGAACAGGGAATGTAATCGGGACGAGCACTCCGAATATCACAACAAGTGATGCGAGCGGCACTATTATTATATTTGAAAGTATGAACCATGTCGGGAAGCGATTGAACAGCATGATTGTCAGCGGCAATGTGCCGGCCTGGGCAATGATAGTGACCGCAGCTGATTGCCATATAAGATCCGTAATACGATGCCTGAAATGGATCTTCAGATACAGATCCCGGAAGAACATAAGTATATAGATCACTGCAGCATATGAGAGCTGGAAGCCGGCATCAAAAATAACGGAAGGTCTTGCCATGATCAGAACAAATGCTGAAGCCAGAACTGAATTGATACCATTGACCGGCCTTTTCATTATCTTCCCTGCCTGAAGAAAAGAGTACATCATCGTTGCCCTCAGTACCGACGGAGTAAGACCTGTTATAAAGGCAAATAACCACAGTATAACAATGGTAATTATCACCCTGATAATGTTAAATCTGCCTTTAAGGAAGAACAACATCCTGAAGACAAACATGCTCAGGATAACTGCATGAAGGCCTGATACCGCCATTATGTGCATAATCCCTGCTTTGATAAAATGCTGCTTCTGCTCCGGGTCGAGCATATTCTTCTGTCCAAGGGTTATGGCAGCAACAAGTGCCAGTTTCTCTCCTTCAATACCCCTCTCCCTGAACATTTCAATGATCCTTTCCCGTATCATCAACGCCCTGTGAATCAGCCTTCTGCGCCCGGGAATTGTATGACTTACAATATCAGCTGCTTCAATGAAGGTATAATATCTGATACCATTGTTCTGCATGTACAACCTGTAATCAAACTCATATGGATTACCCCTGCTGGTTATCTCAAGGGGTGTGCATCTTATTATCAGATGATCGCCGGGAACTAATACCGGAAGATCAGGATCCTTTCTGCAATAGAGTACCAGGGAACCATTTATTTTCTGTAGTCCCTCATTCAGTATCCTGTTTTCTGATTTGAAGATGATCCTGTAGCTGTTCTCTTTTTCTTCAGGATAATCTGACAGATGGCCGTAAAACAGAGTCTCTTCATTTTCAAGGACAGAAATTCTTTCTTTTTCCCTTGTGTAAAGCAGAAGTCCGCAGATAAATAGCGCAAATGTCAGTGAGATACCATAAACAGGGTTGGCCAGCTGCCTGTTGAACCACAGGCTTATGATAAGGAAGATGAGTATGAAGACTCCTGACAGCTCAAAAAACAGGTTCCCGGGAGATATGTACAGACCTGTAACAATACCCAGACATAAGGGTACGACTATGCGAAGAAACGGAATTTCCTTGTAAAGCACAGCCTGCAGCTTTTGAGACTGTATAAAGATAAGAAAAAGTTTGGAGTGAGCCAGAGTTATTAGTGACTAAAGTTTTTCATAACTCTAAGTACTCTAAACTTTAGGCACTCTTTGCACTTTTTATCTTCTGTCCTGGAAGAATTGTTTTGTATTCGGCTTCGAATTTACCCTTGCTGATGGCATTGAGTTTGTTCCTGAGGAGTCTTCTTCTTAACGGGTTCACCAGATCTGTAAACAGTATGCCGTCAAGATGATCATATTCATGCTGGATTATCCTTGCCTTATAGCCGTCATAAACCTCATCGTGAAATTCCCAGGTCTCATCATAATATTCTATCCGGATATGTGATTCCCGGTTGACCTCTTCACGTATGTTGGGGATGCTGAGACAGCCCTCATTCATCGGCTGAAATTCGCCGTTCTTCTCAGTGATATGAGGATTTATGAAGACTTTCTTAAAGTCGGCAAGGGCAGGTTCGTCCTCTGCAATAAGTGTTCCGTCAATAACGAAGATCCTTATAGATCTCCCTATCTGCGGAGCAGCCAGACCTATTCCCTCCGAGTTGTGCATCGTTTCAAAAAGATCGGCAATAACCTGTTGCAGATCAGGATAATCTTTATCTATATCCTCAGAAACCTTCCTCAAAACCTGATGACCATATATAACTATAGGGTATGTCATTTTAATACTTTATTTCATTTCTTCTTATCCATCCATGACTGAAGGATCAGTGCCGCACTCACTTTATCAACAATAGTCTTATCCTGTCTTTTCTTCTTTTTCAATCCTCCCTCAATCATTGCCCTGAAAGCTATTTTAGAGGTAAACCTTTCATCGACGAGATGTACGGGCTTACCCGGAAACCTCTTCTTCAGCTTCCTGATGAACGGATCAATTACTTTAACGGATTCACTGGGTTTATTGTTCATCTGAACAGGATAACCGACGACAAAAGCATCGACCTGTTCCGATTTCAGGTATTCATCAATAAAAGCATCAAAATCATTTACGGTTATGGTATCAAGCGGCGAGGCAATTATCTGCAGCGGATCCGTAACTGCCAGTCCGACACGCTTTTTGCCGTAGTCTATTCCTATGATCCTGCCCATTGCTCAAATTATAGCTGCAAAAATAATAATAAAAAGAAAACTAATGCAGAAATCCCCAATCCCACACTTCGAGCTGCTCAGTACAGGCTCTGAAGGGGGCTGTAATCCCATTTCAATAATTACATAGAGTTCAATATGGGTTTCAACCCCCCTTTAGGGGAGAATGGAGGGTTTGTAAAAAAGCCACCCTCACGGTGGCTTTTTTTATCAGTTAACGGGTTGCTCCGTTTTTGGTGAATACTCCATTGTCGCCAGTCTCTTGTAGGAGTTATACCTCCATTTTGAATTCTCCTCGGCAGCCTTGAAGAGTACTTCGGCTTCACCGGGGAATGATTTGACGAGAGATGTATAACGGACTTCCGAATTCAGGAATACCTGGAATTTATTCCAGTCAGGTTCCTTTGAATCGAGAGTGAACGGATTCTTGCCTTCCGCTTCAAGCAGGGGATTATACCTGTAAAGATGCCAGTAACCTGCTTCCACAGCGGCTTTCTCCTGGGCCTGGGTTTTTCCCATTCCCTCCCTTAAACCATGATTTATACAGGGTGAATATGCAATTATGAGTGATGGTCCGGAATAAGCTTCAGCTTCCTTTATTGCCTTGAGGTATTGTGCATTGCTTGCACCCATAGCCACCTGGGCAACATAAACGTAGCCGTAGCTCATTGCCATTTGTCCCAGGTCCTTTTTGCGGATCTTCTTGCCTGATGCTGCAAATTTTGCTACCGCTCCTGCAGGCGTCGATTTGGATGCCTGTCCGCCGGTATTTGAATAAACTTCAGTGTCAAGAACCAGAACATTAACATCTTCTCCGGAAGCAAGAACATGGTCGAGGCCTCCGTAACCTATATCATATGCCCAGCCGTCTCCGCCGAAAATCCAGTGTGATTTCTTTACAAGGTATTGCTTCAGGCTCAGTATCTCTTTTGGAGTTTCCGATTTATCTTTCTCGCATGCTTCAATTACTTTTGCTGCAGCCACCTTTGAAGCTTCAGCATTATTCATACCTGCAAGCCACTCGTCAAATGCAGCTTTTGTTTCGGCATTTACCGAAGTGCCTGCTTCCTTCATCCTGATGGCAATTCTTTCCCTTAGCTTGTTGGATCCAAGTGAAAGACCAAGTCCATATTCAGCATTGTCTTCGAATAATGAATTTGCCCATGCAACAC